>Ga0194055_10000060_pt1 | contig 73342 bp, 70 predicted proteins | sample SepL449m_MetaG_FD_155482 | JGI IMG/M metagenome (GOLD analysis project Ga0194055, IMG submission 155482) | Anoxic zone freshwater microbial communities from boreal shield lake in IISD Experimental Lakes Area, Ontario, Canada - Sep2016-L442-9m | ecosystem: Environmental > Aquatic > Freshwater >... | reverse complement strand
GCAATTCACTGGCTGCATCTTGAGTTAAAGAAACCAAAGTTAGTAAAATTAGATTTCTAGATAACCAAGATTTATGCATCAGGCAAAGCTCCTGTAGGTAGGTGTTGCATGCCCCAGGCATACATTGCAATTGCACCGGCTGCCGAAGCGTTCATAGATCTAGTAGATCCATATTGTTGAATGGCTAATACTTCAGTACATACCGCGATTGCTTCATCCGACATACCAGCACCTTCTTGACCAAAAAATAAAACACAACTTTTTGGCAACCTTGAAGTTTCAAGTTGCTTTGAAACTGGAACATTATCGATACCAATGATTGGGCAATTATTTTCATCACTCCAGGCCTTGAAATCTGAAATCGTAGGATGGTGAATCACCGTCAAATATTTATCCGTCACCATTGCGCCGCGGCGGTTCCAATCTCGTTTACCAACTATATGGACACTTGAAACGTTAAAAGCATTTGCAGTTCTAACCACCGAACCAATATTTAAATCGTGCTGCCAATTTTCTATTGCAATTCTTAATGGATTTCGCTTTGTATCTAAATCCGCAACGATTGACGCCACTTTCCAATAGCGATACTTATCCAAAACGTTACGTCGATCGCCATTCTCGAGAAGTTCTGAATCAAAATGATCTTCAGTCGGCCATGGCAAATCATGTGGACCAACACCAACAACTGGATAAAACTCACCTGGTCCAATAACGGGTGGATTGCTCATAGTTCAATACTCTACTGATATTCATCACGGAGGCGAAAAATGAGTAAGCAAAATAGTAAATCCTGGGTGCAAATCTATATAGCGCTCGGCTTTGTTTGGGGCTGCTCATTTATTTTTATAAAATTAGGATTGGAATTCTTAACTCCATTTGGAGTCGCGTTTGGCAGATGCGCACTCGGCGCAGCAACGCTTTTAATGGTTGTTAAGATTCGGAAAATTGCATTGCCAAAGTTTGGAATAATCTGGCTACATCTCTGGGTTATTTCATTACTGCTCAACACTCTTCCAGGAATCTTTTTTGCTCTAGCTGAGACCAAAGTAACTTCGATCCTGGCGGGCATAATTAACGCAACGACACCACTAATGACTCTTATTGTCATTTTGATTGCATTCCGAGAAGAAAAACCAAAATCGCATCAGGTTTATGGATTATTAATTGGCGCACTCGGCGTTGCCACCGTACTGGGTGCCTGGAATGGAATTGGTAAGAATCCATTGTGGGCGGTACTCGTATTATTAGGCGCAGTAACTTGTTATGGAATTTCATATCCCTATTCTCGTAAATTTATTATTCCGTTGAAACTGCAAGCCGAGTCGCTAGCTGCAACTCAAGTTTCATTAGCCGCAATCACACTTCTGCCACTCTATTTGTTTGATGGTATTGCAGAAGATAATTATGGAACCGGTCCAGTTCTTGCAATGGTGGTGCTAGGAATTTTTGGTAGCGGTTTTGCATACATATGGAATTTTCAAATAATTGAAAGAGCCGGAAGCGCAATTGCAAGCTCAGTAACTTATGTAACCCCAATTGTTGCAGTTGCCGTGGGAATTATTTTTCTCGGTGAAACTTTGTCTTGGAATGAACCGCTGGGATGTCTAATTGTGTTATTTGGCGCAGCTCTTTCGCAAGGCAGATTGTCGCGCAGAACTACAAAGGCTTAGGCTGCACCAATGCGGAGATTAACGTTTGCGATATTTTCGCTTTTAATACTCACAGCCACGTTTGCAAGTGCTGTCGAAACAGTAGTTCCATCAGAAAATAGCGCGCTTCCTTCGAAATTTGCATTTTATGCAAAGTCAATCAAATTGGCTGGACCAGGGTTAATTGTCATTGACCCTAGTACAAGTACAACGCTCTTCGACGAAGCTTCAGAAGTTCCTAGAGCTCCAGCATCAGTATTTAAATTGGTATCTACTTTTGCGGTGTTGAAATATGTTGGCCCAGACTTTCAATTCAAGACGAAGATATTTACGACTTCCTCCAAAAATACCTATCTTTTAGATGGCGATTTAGATCCATGGCTTACATCAGATATTAAGTTAGCAAAAAAGAACGGTCAGAAGTATTTACCAATTTTAATAAGTAAAGCTAACAAAGTTAATGCAAAATCAATAACGATTGAACACACTGGAGTATTTACTAGAGATTTAGAAAATCTTTCTAAGTATTTAAAAGCTAGGCATATTTCCGTAAAGTTTCGAGAATTAACTCCTGATGTTGCTGGCACGCATGCAAAAACGGAGATTGCAACTTTAACTTCACTACCAGTTTCAGAGATGGTTAAGTTCGCTATTTTGTGGAGCGATAATCAATTGGCTGATCGATTAGGAAGAGCCGCTGCACGTGTTAAGTGTGGAACATCGGATCAGATTGGAATTCAAAATACATTTACTGCTGCGCTAACTGCTTATGGAATAAATACAGCAGGACTTAACGTAATTGATGGCAGTGGATTATCCCGAGAAAACAAAGTTTCAGCGCGGACGATTGCCGAAGTACTAATTCAAATTCGGAATGATCCATTATTTTCACCGATTTATGAAGGCTTACCAGTGGCTGGTAAATCAGGTACTTTGAAGAAGCGATTCTTAACGACTGCTCCTAATGCAGTTGGATTGGTTCACGCAAAAACTGGTTTTATCAACACGACTGTCAGCTTGGCTGGTTATGTAACCGTTGGAAGTAAAGAGTATGTATTCGCAGTAATTGCGGATAAATTGGAACCTAAATGGGTTGCTAGAAATCGAGCCCGTGAAACTATTGATTCAATGCTAGGAACAATTGCGCAACCACCAACACCTTAAAACTATTTGTTATCAAAAACTTTTATCGATCCTTTGTAACACGCAACCCAGGTTCGATCATTTATTGGTTCGTATGTAACACCAATCGGGTCCGGACAAACTTTTACAGTTTGTAAAACCTTAAAATCACTAGTTCTAATTTTAGAAAGTGTCGCACTATTAAAATTTACTACAAAGAGCGCAGTTCCATCGGTGGAAATATCCAAGCTTCGAGTTGCTTTGCCAGTAGTTACCGTTTTAACAACTTTATTCAAGGAAAGATCTAGCGCAACAACTTTGCCAGAAGCGTTCAGGGTTGCATAAATAGTTTTTTGGTCTGGTGAAAAAACAAGAGCTCGAGGGTTAGGTCCGATCGGGATGGTTTTATCTGCAAAAGTTTTTAAATCTATCTGATGGATTACTGCGCCGCCCATTTGAGCCACATACGCAAATGCAGAGTCATTTGAAACCGTTATACCGCGTGGGTAAGCGCCAATTTTAATCTTTTTAACAATTTTTTGAGTCGCAACCGAAATTACTTGAAGGTCATAAGAGCACCAATGCGAAACTAAAATATATTTATTATCTGGGGTTACTTTTACGACCTTAGGTACTATGCCAACTTTATATGCGGCATCAATTGTGAAAGTTTCAAGGTTTATTCGATACAAGAAGCTGGAGTCATAACCAGAACTAGGACTGCAAACATCATGTCCCTCATGGTTAAAACCCTTACCGTACATTGCATAATTAGTTACATATAAATATTTTCCATCTGGCGAATAAGCACCTTCAACGGGTGCACCTTGATGGGTTCCGGTATATCCAGAGAAACCAAGCGCAGTTAGATCTACTCGGTCAGAAACAGTTGCTTTAAGTTCGAAAGTATTGGAATCATAAAAAGTAACTGAATGTTTATACATCATGTTATGTGCACTAACTAAACCATTTGGCGAAGCTAAAACCGATTTAGGTTGAATCGAACCCGTAATCGTTTTAACTAATACCATTTTCTTGGTATCAGAAGTTTTCGCCTCTTCAGCAAAAGCACTATTTGCAACTAAAAGTGAAGTTATAAAGAGAAAAGAAAAGTGGCGCAATCTCCGTTTGGACATTGCGCCACTTTATCTAACTTATAGTGGATTTATAAATTAATCGTCGCTCTCGTCCTCTTCGTCTTCACCATCATCATCGCCAGCATCATCGCCACCACGCGCACCATTTGGAACTGTTGGTGCCGAAATTTTTGGTAGAGGTGCTTGGTTGGAAACATTTGGTTGCGGTGTACTAGCTTGCGGTGTACTAGCTTGCGGTGTACTAGCTTGCGGTGTACTAGCTTGCGGTGCGCTAACTTTAGGTGCGGCTGGAGTTTCTGCATCCGAAGGAGACTTTGATAAACCGTAGGCAGTCGCCGATAGAGCGATTGCAATAATTGCTAGGACGGGTAAAACTCGATTCTTCTGCAATCGATTTATCGGCATCGATTTTTCATCAGAAGCATCAGCTACATGTTCGAACCATTCTGGCTTTTCCTGTGGTTGGTCTGTCATGGCAGGAAAGTATCGGGATATTCTGAGAATAAACAGTGAGCAATAGTTAAGTTGACTGAGTAAACCTGACCAATCTCAGCGTCAAGGTGAGTAGGGTGGCCGATTGTGAAGGCAAAAGGCATCGCTCCATATATCGCTCTGATGAAATTGCGCGTAGTAGAGCTCTTATTGGTTACAACACTGCCATCGCTTTTCTTGGCAGCTCATGGAGTGCCTCCTTTAGTTGTTTCAATCGCAACCTTAATAGGTGGGACATTGGCGGCTGGTGCAGCAAACGCTTTCAATCAAGTAATAGAGAGTGATGTAGATAAATTGATGGGGCGAACCTCAAAGCGACCTATTGCAAGTGGACAGATAACTGAAATGCAAGCTCTTTATTTTGCATTTGGAATCACAATAGTCTCGTTAGTAATTATGGCGATTTGGACTACGCCGCTCGCAACTGGCCTTACGGTTGCCGCAATAACTTTTTATGTTTTTATTTACACAATTGGATTGAAACGTCGAACTTCGCAGAACATCGTTTGGGGTGGAATTGCGGGTTGTTTTCCAGTAGTGATTGGGTGGTCTGCAATAACCGGCGACGTGTCAGTGACCTCAATCTGGTTTTTCTTATTGATTTTCTTCTGGACGCCACCGCATTTTTGGGCTTTAGCGATTAAATATAAGGACGATTACGCAAAAGCTGGAATTCCAATGTTGCCGGTTGTGGCACCGATGAAGAATGTTGCTGCCCAAATGTGGTTTCACACTATTGCGATGGTAATTACTTCTTACTTTGTGGTTACGACTGCTAACTTGCCGAATTGGATACTTGGCGTTACCGCGATTTTAGGCGTTGGTTTTATCTGGCTGATGACAAAACTAAAAGGCGATAAAGGCGCTATAGATAAAGCCGCTGCCGCAATATTTCATGGATCAATCACTTATCTCAGCGCATTCTCAGTTCTTTTGGTAATTGGCGCACTAGTTATATAAGGTTAAGTTATGTCTGAGTTAGCGATTTCAGTTAAGGATCTAACAAAAAATTACGGTGATCGAGTTGCGGTTTCACACGCATCTTTTGATGTTCCATACGGAACGATCTGTGGCTTTGTTGGTCCAAATGGGTCTGGGAAAACTACAACAATACGAATGATGCTTGGCCTAGTTCGCACAACTGGTGGCACTGGTGAAATTCTTGGTGAATCAATTACGCACCCAGAAAAGTATTTACCAAAAGTTGGCGCAATGATTGAAGGGCCAGCTTTTTATCCAGCGCTTTCCGGAAAAGAAAATTTAAATGTACTTGCATCTCTAGGTGGCTTTTCGAAGGATCGGGTACAACCTTTGTTAGAGAAAGTCGGTCTAGGAGATCGCGGAAACTCTAAATTTAAGACCTACTCCCTTGGCATGAAGCAACGCCTTGGAATTGCAGCAGCTTTATTACCTAATCCAAAATTATTGGTCCTTGATGAACCTACTAACGGTTTAGATCCCGCAGGAATCCAAGAAGTCCGCGAGTTAATTAGAGACCTTGCTAGTGATGGCACAACAGTTTTCGTCTCGTCACATTTACTGAGTGAAATCGAAATGATTAGCGAGTACTTAGTCATGCTTCGCGAAGGTAAAGTAATTTTTTACGGAAAGACTGCCGAACTATTAGCGCAACAACAGCCAGTGATAGTTGCAAAAGGGAAGAAAGTTTCAGATTTAAAAAAGTTGCTAAAAATTGCAATAGATTCTGGCCACCAAGCAAGCATCATTGATGGCTCAGTTCATGTGATTTCAGATAACTCTTTTGCTGCAGAATTTAACGAACTTGCTTTTGATGCGGGGATAACGCTTTCATCTTTAAATGCAGTTCTCCCAACTCTTGAAGAAACATTCTTTGAAATGACTGGTGAGTGATATGTGGCATGTAACTTTCTCAGAACTCCGTAAATTACGAAGACCTTCGCTCTTTCTTGGAACTATGGGAGCAGTAATATTTTTTAGCGGACTATTCTCCTCTTTACTTTTTCTTTTAATTGATTCGCCTCAAGGAAATGGCGATCGGGGTCGGATGATTGGCCGCGAAATTCTGGCATTGCCATCAGGCGGGGTTCGGGGTTTTGCAAGCGTTGGATCTTTTCTAGGAATCATCGCTCTCTGTGTCTTTGCGGCGCAGACTGCGCAGGAATATACCTACGGCACCTTGCGAAACTTATTGGTCCGCCAACCTTCTAGAATGAAAATTTTATTAGGAAAATTAGCTGCGATGAAAATATTCGCAGTTATCATGGTAGTTCTTGCTGCGCTAGTAAGCATTTCAGCTTCCATATTACTTGCGCCACGCGCCAAAGTTAATACTGATCTTTGGTTTAGCGCTGCTGGCAAAAGCGCAATTCTAGAAACTTTTATAAACGTGATTATTTCAGTAATTGGTTTTGGAATTGTGGGAATGATTCTCGGACTATTATTTAGATCACCAATCAGCGCAATTTCACTTGGCGTACTCTGGCTATTAATTGTGGAGAACTTATTGGTAGCGGTGAAATCCAACACTGAAAAATGGCTGCCGGGTTCAAACTTATCCGCAATCGCCCAAGGCGGAACGCCAACTTTAGAATATAAACACGCACTTATTGTTGGGGCTGCTTATGTAATATTTGGCGCGCTAGTTGCCGCGGGATTATTTAAACGGAGAGATGTTTCTAACTAGACACGGGCTCAGATTTGCCGTATTTCCTAAGTAAATACCTGGTGCTGATTTATTCTTAACCAAGTGCATACCCCACCCGAACTTCCCTAGGGGGATTTTGTGAAGCGTAATAAGAGTTCTCGTAACCGTGCGGTTGCGTTTGGGCTCTCCTTTCTATTAGCGACATCCGCTACGGCCGCGTTCGCAGCTACACCAAAACCAACTCTTGCTGAAATTGCTGCCGCGAAGAAAGCAGAAGCCGCGAAGAAAGCAGATGCGGATAAGGCCGCTGCAATTTTAGATAAAGCTAATAAAACCCTTAGACAATTAAGCGCCATCGCAGCTGCAGCGCAAGCAAAATATGTAAAGGCTCAGAATGAATTGGCAGTTGCAATTAAAATCTCAAATATCGCTGCGGAACATTATCGATTAGCTTCGCTTGCAGTTGATTCAGCACATCGCATCATTGGAAAACTTGCTGCCAATGCCTACATAATGGGTAGTGGTTTTACAGATTTAGATTCATTGCTACATGCAGATGGCCCACAAGATTTAATGGATCGATTATCTGCGCTAGACACTTTAGGCACAAACAATTCAACTGCACTTAAGCGCTATAAAGCTGCCGAAGTAGTTGCGCAGGCTGCAAAGAAAGAAGCAGACGACGCAAAAGCTGCTCAACAAGTTGCTACTGAAAAAGTTGCGGCTGCAAAGAAATTAGCAGAATCTGCGCGAGCCGATCAACAAAAAGAAGTAAATAAGTTGCAAGCCGTCCAAGATAAATTATTAAGAGAGTTAGCTTCAGCAAAGAGAGTTCGAGTAACTCTCGAACAACAACGCCAACTAGCTTTATTAGAAGAAGCAAATGCTAATCAAGCAGAACAAACAATTAATCAATCCAAAGTTTGGCCAGATATTGGGTTCCCGAGTAAGGCAATTGTTAGATCTACTGAGGCGCAACGATTGAAAGCAGTTGAGTTTGCTAAAAAACAAGTACAAGCTCGTAAGCCCTATATTTGGGGAACCGAAGGACCAAACTCGTTTGATTGTTCTGGATTAGTTTTCGCTGCATATCGAAGCGCAGGACTAGGTTGGCCAAATTGGGACCGTTTGAACTCTTCACTCTATTTCAGCACAACAAAACATATTCCGTTGAGTCAATTAGTTCCCGGTGACTTGCTTTTCTATTCATATAAAGGAACCGTGAACACAATTCACCACATCTCGATCTATGCGGGAAATGGAATGATGTGGGAAGCCAATTCCAAGAGCAAAGGCTTGCTCTTCTCCAGCATTTACAGCGTTAATGGGTTAATGCCATATGGAGGTCGGGTCTAACCTTCTCCCTATGGGAGCCAATAGCAGCGCTGCAATCCGTAGCGCGATTCGTGGCGCTCTGACATCTGCAAGTGCTGGAGATCGAATTTTAGTTGGTGTTTCTGGCGGTACTGATTCACTTGCGCTTGCATCTGGGTTATTTCTAGAAGCATCTGAAAGAGTTTTACAACCTATCGCTGTAATTATTGATCATGGGTTACAAGAAGATTCGGTAGCGGTTTCTCATAATGCAAAGTTAGAATTGACGAAAATTGGTTACGAAGATATTCGAATTATTAAAATTAGAATCGAAGTAACAGATGGCATTGAAGCATCAGCCCGAAGGTCGCGCTATGAAGCATTTAATAAATTAGCCGAAGAATTAAGTGCGACAATTTTTATGCTCGGGCATACGAAAGACGATCAAGCGGAGACAGTTTTGCTTGGACTTGCTCGCGGTTCTGGAACTAGATCGCTCTCTGGAATGGCAGAAGTTAATGGAATTTTTGTTAGACCTTTGCTTTCAATCACAAGAGACCAAACTGTTGCAGCATGCGAGGAATGGAATTTAAACCCTTGGCAGGATCCACATAATGAAAATGTAAAATTTACTCGGGTGCGAGTTCGCGAAAATGTCCTACCTAATTTGGAGCGAGAAATTGGTCCGGGTGTTTCAGATGCCTTGGTTAGAACTGCTCGACTATTACGCGATGATGCCGATGCGCTAGATGGCTGGGCCGCTACCGAATATTCAAAAATGGATGCTAAGGATTTAGATATTGAAAAGTTGGCAAAACTGCCAAAAGCGGTTCGAACCCGAATTCTTCGGATGGCTATCTATGCCGTTGGCGCACCAGCCGGGTCGCTCACTTCCGAGCATATTGATCCAATCGAAGCGCTTATTTCCGCATGGCGAGGCCAGGGGGCGAGCTCACTTCCGGGTGGTGTGAAGGTTGCCCGAATTTCAGGCAGACTTTCGCTCTTGCGCGAAGGTTAAACGAAACGAGGGGTAAGTGGATTTAGCAGCTATCGGTACCGATGTAGAACGAGTAATCGTTTCTGAAATCGATTTACAGAAACGAATTAAAGATTTGGCTGCCCAAGTTACTTCAGATTACAAAGATCGAGACCTATTACTTGTAGGTGTATTAAAAGGTGCCATTATGGCAATGGCCGATCTTTCGCGAAATATGCAACGCCATGTTGATATGGACTGGATGGCAGTTTCTTCATACGGATCCGGCACTAAGTCCAGCGGAGTAGTCAGAATTCTAAAAGATTTAGATCGAGACATCACTGGCCGTGAAGTCTTAATTGTCGAAGATATTGTTGATACCGGACTTACCCTGTCATGGTTGAAATCAAATCTAGAATCTCGCGGAGCCAAGAGCGTTGAAATACTTTCAATTTTGAGAAAACCAACTGCTGCAAAAGTTGAAGTCAGTGTTAAATATGTTGGCTTTGATATCCCACCTGATTTCGTTGTTGGCTATGGTTTAGATTTCAATGAAAAATATCGAAACTTACCTTTCATCGGTGTGCTTGCTAAGCACATGTATTCCTAATAATTAATTCAATTCAAAAGAAAGTAAAAATGAGCGATAAGAAACCGGCAAAAGATAAGAAGAGCAAGAAGCCAACCATAAAGAAGGTTTCCAAACTTCCAGATGGTAATCGGATGCGTAAAGCAACGCGCCGCCCACTTTTCTGGATACTTCTCGCAATTATCGGAGTTTCAATTTTTGGTTCAATTTCAAGCAGTGGTAATCAATTTACCAAAGTCGACACTTCATCTATTTTGGCTGCCATTTCAAATAATGATGTCGAATCGGCAGTCGTGATTGATCGGGATCAATTAATACGGGCAATACTCAAGCCTGGCAAGGCAATTAAGGGTGCAACAAAGATTGAAGCTTCATATGTAACGAGGCAAGAACCGCTAATCGTTGAATTGCTGACAAGTAATCCACCACCTAATAACTGGAATGTGAAAGTTCCAACTACTAATATTTTGGTATCAATACTTTTTTCAATTGGGCCAATACTTTTAATAGCCTTCATACTTTTCTTTTTAATGGGCCAATCTCAAGGCGGCTCACGCGTATTCTCGTTTGGAAGATCTCGCGCAAAATTGCAATCTAATGATGCACCTAAAACAACTTTTGCTGATGTTGCTGGAGCAGATGAAGCGGTTGCAGAGCTTCGCGAAATAAAAGATTTCTTGGCAGAGCCAAAAAAATATGAAGAGATCGGCGCCAAAATACCTAAGGGTGTCTTACTTTATGGTCCGCCAGGAACTGGAAAAACTTTATTGGCTCGCGCAGTAGCAGGCGAGGCTAAAGTTCCATTTTATTCAATCTCTGGTTCAGATTTCGTAGAGATGTTTGTTGGCGTCGGAGCCGCACGTGTGCGTGATTTATTTACCCAAGCGAAAGCAAACTCTCCTGCAATTGTATTTGTGGATGAAATTGATGCAGTTGGTCGCCATCGAGGCGCTGGTATGGGCGGCGGACATGATGAGCGTGAGCAAACTCTTAATCAATTATTAGTCGAAATGGATGGATTCGAAAGTAATGGTTCGGTAATTTTAATTGCAGCTACTAACCGTCCAGATATTTTGGATCCCGCGCTTCTTCGGCCAGGACGTTTTGACCGCCAAATCGGAATTGATCGTCCGGACCTAAAAGGACGCGAAGCGATTCTTCAAGTGCACGCAAAAGGGAAACCACTCGCAGAAGGCGTTGATTTACTTGGCTTTGCGCGTCGTACCCCAGGGTTCACTGGTGCAGATTTAGCAAACGTTTTAAATGAAGCAGCGCTATTAACCGCCCGCCAAAACGAAAAATTAATAACAAATGATTCACTAGATGAAGCAATTGACCGTGTAATGGCTGGACCACAACGCAAGAGCAGATTAATGAGCGAAGAAGAGCGAAGAGTTACTGCTTACCATGAAGGCGGACACGCACTTGTTGCCTTCGCTTTACCGCATACTGATCCGGTTCACAAAATTACAATTATGCCGCGCGGACATGCACTTGGTTACACAATGGTTTTACCTGATGAAGATAAATATTCAACAACGCGCAACCAGATGTTAGATCAGTTGGCTTACACAATGGGTGGTCGCGCTGCTGAAGAATTAGTTTTCCACGATCCGACTACTGGGGCTTCTAACGACATTGAAAAAGCAACGGCGTTAGCTCGCGCCATGGTGACAATGTATGGAATGACTGAAAGATTAGGCGCGATCAAGTTAGGAAATTCAGAATCTGCGCCATTTATGGGTCGAGATTACGGACACCAACGCGATTACTCCGAAAGCATTGCGGGAATTGTGGATCAAGAGATTAGAAACTTAATCGAAAGCGCACACCAAGAAGCATTTGAAGTATTAGTGCAAAACCGAGTGATTCTTGATGAATTAGTAGAAGTTTTGTTGGAGAAAGAAACTTTAAATAAAGAGGAGATTGCAGAGATTTTTAAAGGCGCAGTTGCAAAACCAAATAGACCGGCTTGGACTGGTTCGCCACTTCGAAAACCTTCGACAATCCCACCTGTATCAATGAAACCTAAGAGAGAAAAAACTAAAGAAGTTGTAGAAGTGAAAGAATCTAAGCCGCGCAAAAAGAAGAGCCCGAGCGCTTAATGAGTGAAATTAACGCGGTTGGAATGGGGCCAAATGAGGGCCGCGCTAAAGCAGAATTCGATCAACCCCGGGCAGAGCGCGCTATAACTGAACTACTACTTGCGCTTGGCGAAGATCCAAATCGTGATGGTTTGCGCGATACGCCAGCACGGGTTGCGCGCGCTTTAAGAGAGAACTTTGAAGGACTTTGGCAAGACCCACGCGAAATTTTATCTACTACTTTTGATCTTGCCCATCGTGAATTAGTAATTGTTCGCGATATTGAAATATTTTCACACTGCGAACATCATTTAACACCATTCCACGGCATTGCGCACATTGGGTACATCCCTGGTGAAAGTGGCCGGATTACTGGGCTATCCAAACTCGCTCGTCTGGTTGACTTGTATTCCAGACGACCACAAGTTCAAGAACGCCTTACTTCACAGATCGCAGATTCAATGATGGAGATATTGGAGCCATCCGGCGTGATTGTAATTATTGATTGCGAACATTTATGTATGTCGATGCGCGGAGTTAAAAAAACGCAAGCAAGAACTACTACTAGCGCAGTTCGTGGCCAATTGCGAGATCCGGCAACACGTGCGGAAGCAATGTCATTAATTACATCTAGGTAAGTTATTTATGAATATAAATCCCACAATTGTTATGGGGATTCTTAATGTAACTCCAGATTCTTTTGCTGATGGTGGGCGCCACTTTGATTTCACAAAAGCAATTAGTCGAAGCGAAACCATGATTAATGAAGGCGTCGACATTATTGACGTTGGTGGCGAATCAACTCGGCCAGGCGCAGAAAGAATTTCGGAAGAGGTAGAGCGCGGCAGAGTGATTCCAGTAATTACAGAACTTAAGAAATTGGGTGCCACAATAAGTATTGACACAATGCGAGCGAAGATCGCCAACGAAGCGATTAAAGCGGGTGCTTCATATATAAACGATGTAAGTGGCGGTCTAGCGGATCCAGAAATGGCAAAATTGGTGGTAGCTAATCCGCAGGTTCAATATATTGCGATGCACTGGCGGGCTCACTCTAAAAACATGCAGAATTTAGCTAATTACCAGGACGTGGCACGTGAAGTTAAAGATGAACTACAAGATCGAATTGATACTTTAATCACAGCAGGTGCTGATCCCGATCAATTAATCATCGACCCTGGTTTAGGTTTTGCAAAAACTGGCGAACACAATTGGGAAATTCTGCAGAATCTGGATCGTTTGGCACTGCTCGGGTTTCCAATATTAATTGGTGCTTCTCGTAAACGTTTTCTCGGTGAATTAACCAATACCACTGATCCAGACGATCGAGAAGCAGCATCTATTGCAATAACTTCGTTGGTAGCTAAAACTGGAGTGTGGGGCGTGCGAACGCACTCAGTTAAACCACATAAGGATGCGATAGCTGCAGTTAGTGCGATGGGAAGAAATAAATGAGCGATCAGATAGCAATAACTGGGATTTCAGGTTTCGGCCACCATGGTGTGTTAGAAAGCGAAAGAGTTCATGGCCAAAATTTCTCGGCTGATGTGACGATATTCCTAAATACACGTGCTGCTGGCGAATCTGATGATTTGAATGAAACTATTAATTACGCAGAAGTTGCAGATTTGGTTCATGCATTAATTGTGGGAGAGCCAGTTCAATTATTGGAAACTTTAGCTGAGAAAATTGCATCAGCAATACTTGCTGCTTATCAATTAGCAAACTCGGTGCAAATAACGATCCATAAACCGCAAGCACCGATAGCGATCCCATTTCTTGATGTTTCAGTAACAATTCAACGCTCGCGATGAAAGCGGTGATTGCGCTTGGCGCTAATTTAGGCGATCCAATTTCACAATTAGATGAAGCAGTTTCGAAAATCAATAAAGAACTTTTTGTAATCTCAGTCTCAAATTTCATAGAAACTACCCCAGTCGACGCACCTGGCCAACCTAATTATTTTAATGGCGTATTAATCGTCGAAACTGAGATGAAACCTCTAGATTTGCTGCATTTGTTGCAAAGAATTGAAGATGAAGGTGGCAGAGAGCGATCAACTAAGAATGCGGCTAGAACATTAGATATCGACCTAATTTCATATGGAGAGATATTTCTGGATACACCTGAATTAACGCTGCCGCATCCGCGCGCATACCAACGTGCCTTTGTATTAAAACCTTGGTTGAGCATTGATTCAAATGGCGTTCTACCGGGATATGGCGAGATAAAAAAATTGTTGGCTGGCTTAGATTAGTTAGGTAGACTTTCTACACTGCCCGGTACCCCGAAAGGACTGGAGCCACAAATGAAAGTAATTAATAGCGTTGCGGAACTTTCGCGCGCTGTAAATGCGCCAATTGCATTTGTGCCAACATTGGGTGCGCTACACGCCGGACACCAATCATTAATCACAAAAGCTCGAAAAATTTCCGAAAATGTATTAGTTAGTGTTTATGTTAACCCGCTGCAATTTGAGAGCGATGAAGATTTAGAGAGATATCCAAGATCACCAGAATTGGATGAGGAATTAGCCGCCGCCGCTGGAGCTACGATTTTATGGCGACCTAGCCAGAACGATCTTTATCCAAATGGTGTGGCGAAAATTTCGGCAGGTGCAATTGGTGGAATTTATGAAGGTAAACGTGCGGGGCATTTTGACGGAGTGCTTACCGTTGTAAACGCCTTATTTTTAAAAGTCGAGCCAGCCTGGGCAATTTTTGGTGAAAAAGATTTACAGCAACTGTTCTTAATTAGAAAAATGACAAATGAACTTCATCCAACAATTAATATTATAAGTAGCGAGACAATTCGTGATAATTCAGGGCTAGCTCTTTCATCTAGAAATGCTCGACTCTCTAAGTCAGAGAAGCAGAAAGCAGCAATAATCTTTAAGAGTTTGATAGCAGCACGATCAGCGAAAAACCTTACGGATATGAAGCGAGAAATGTTAGCTGCGCTAGCTTCCCAACCCGAAATTACTTTGGATTATGCTGAAATCATAGATGGCGAAACTTTCGAAAATGCGGTCGCCGATACGCAAAACAAGCGTGCAATTATCGCGGGCTGGATTAATGGCATTCGTTTAATCGACAATATGCCCATGCAGGAGAATCAAGCTGAATCGAAGTTGGCTGCGTTATGAAATTACGCGCATCAAAACCAGGTTGGAGTGCAACTGCCGACGTTGTAGTAATTGGTTCTGGCGTTGCTGGTCTAACAACTGCTCTACAAATTCGGGCACATAATCTTTCAGTTTTATTAGTAACTAAAGCGCGAGTTGATTCTGGATCTACTAAATGGGCACAAGGTGGGATCGCGGCTGCGCTTGGGCCGGGCGATACTCCGGATCAACACGAGAAAGATACTTTGGTTGCTGGTGCTGGGTTATGTGATGTTACTGCGGTAAAAGTATTAGTTAGCGAAGGTCCCGAAGCAGTTCGAAAATTAATTGCACGAGGTGCAGTTTTTGATCTTTCAGAATCTGGCGAGATTGCCCTTACTCGTGAAGGTGGCCATTTACGAAATCGAATTTTACATGCTGGTGGCGATGCAACCGGTGCTGAAGTTTCACGAGCGTTACTTGCCGCAGTACAAAATGATGATGGCATCGAAGTATTAGAAAATGCGTTAGTTATTGATGCGCTTAAGAATGAAAAAGATGAAGTTTGTGGCGTAACACTTCACGTGATTGGTGCTGGAACTCGAGATGGTGTTGGGCAAGCGCTAGCCCGCGCAGTTGTAATTGCAACTGGCGGACTTGGCCAAGTATTTTCACAATCCACAAATCCATCCGTTTCTACTGGTGATGGCGTTGCGTTAGCGCTGCGTGCCGGTGCGGATGTTGCCGACGTTGAATTTATTCAATTTCATCCAACTGTTTTGTGGACTGGCGACTCATCTCGCGGCCAACAACCGCTAATTTCGGAAGCAGTTCGTGGTGAAGGTGCGATATTGCGGAACATTAAAGGCGAAGCTTTTATGAAGAGCGTGCATCCACTAGCTGATTTAGCGCCGCGCGATATAGTCGCCAAAGAAATTAGCCGTCAAATGTTGTCGAGCGGCAGTAAGCATGTATGGCTCGATGCGACAAAGGTTCCCGATTTTGCGGAGCGATTTCCCACGATTTATCAATACTGTTTAAACCATGGCATTAATCCAACTGTCGATTTGATTCCAGTAGCGCCGGCTTCGCACTATGCCTCAGGCGGCGTCCGTGTAGATCTATTTGGCAGAAGTGCGATTTCCGGCCTTTATGTATGTGGTGAAAGTGCTTGTACTGGCGCTCATGGCGCGAATCGGTTGGCTTCAAACTCATTGCTCGAAGGTTTAGTTTTTGGCGCTCGAATCGCAGAAAATATCGCAAACTCATTAGCAGAATTTAGTGAACCAAAAACAAGTCGTAGCGTTGAAATATTGCTTGATCCTGTAATTCGTACTGCGCTGCAACAGGCAATGTCGCGTGGCGCTGGTGTAGTTCGATCTGAAGAAACTTTGGCAGAAACTTTAATGACTCTGCAAAAACTTGCGTTATTTACTACTAACGAGGCAAATATTGATTCTTGGGAAACTACAAATCTCTATTATCTAGCAACGGCAATTGTTCGCTCAGCGCTGGAACGTACTGAAAGTCGCGGATCACACTGGCGAGAGGATTTCCCAAACACCTCAAAAGAATGGGAAAAACGGATTCACCAACGGATTGATAGCGCTGGTATTTGGAGTTCATCAATTGAAGAATTGGGGGTAAGTAATGTTTTCTCCTCAACTAAGTAAGAAAATAGCAAATGCGCAATTAAACGAAAGCGCAATTGAAAATTTAATAAAATTAGCAATTGATGAAGATTTAGCTGGCGGTAGCGATGTGACAACCACAGCAACTATTGCTTCCGAACAAGAATCCATCGCGGAGTTTCGAAACCGAAAGACTGGGGTAATATCGGGATTGCTAATTGCAGCAGCGGTACTTGAATACTGCGGTGTGACAGATTACGAATTGCTAAAAAATGATGGTGATTTTGTGCAACCAAATACGCTTTTGATTAGAGTACATGGGAATACCAGATCAATTTTATTGGCGGAACGAACTGCGCTCAATTTTCTCGGTAGGTTGAGTGGGATTAGTTCCCTCACAAATATTTGGGTTGCAGAAGTTGCAGATTTCAAAGTTCATATACGCGATACCCGCAAAACTACTCCGGGATATCGTGAACTTGAAAAGTTTGCAGTCCGAATGGGAGGCGGCACCAATCACAGAATGTCGCTCTCTGACGCAGCGTTAATTAAAGATAATCACGTCTTAGCTGCAGGCGGAGTGGTTAAAGCGCTCATTGATGTATCGAGCAAAAACCCGAGCCTGCCAATCGAAATCGAAGTAGACACGATTGAACAATTGCGAGAGATTTTGGAACTTAAAGTTGATCTAGTAATGCTCGACAATATGTCGCCCGAGCAATGTCGCGCCGCTGTGCAATTAGTAAATGGAAAATTTAAATTAGAGGCTTCGGGTGGAATCACGTTGGATAATGCGAAAGCGTATGCCGTCACTGGCGTTGATTACTTAGCAATCGGAGCACTCACTCACTCTGCAACAAGCCTTGATATTGGGCTCGACTTCTTAGGAGATAAATAATGCTACTTACAATCGACGTTGGAAATACAAACACAGTCTTAGGAATTTTTGATGGTGACGATTTAGTCCAGTCATGGCGAGTTAAGACAGACCCACGTGATACTTCTGATGAACTCTGGTTGCAATACCGATCACTTATAGAGGGTTACCAAGTCGATGGTCTTTCTATTTGTTCCACAGTTCCAGCAATATTGCGCGAAATTCGCACAATGATTGCAAATTATTTTGCAGATATTCGTTGCACAATTATTGAGCCCGGAACAAAAACTGGCGTGCCATTATTAGTTGATAATCCAAAAGAAATTGGCGCGGATCGGATTGTCAATACGCTAGCTGCATTTACTTTGTATGGTGATAAAGGCCCATGCATCGTTGTTGATTTCGGAACTTCCACAAACCTTGATGTGGTTTCACCAAAAGGTGAATTCTTGGGTGGAGCGCTTGCGCCAGGTATTGAAATTTCTGTAGATGCGTTGGCTGCTCGGGCCGCGCAACTTCGTAAAGTCGAATTAGTTCGTCCGAAATCAGTAATCGGAAAAAACACCGTAGAAGCTTTGCAATCTGGAACAATCTTTGGATTTGCTGGCCAAGTTGATGGCCTTGTAAATAGAATCATTGAAGTTCTTGAAAAAGATTATCCAGAAACCGAAAACGTATCAATAATTGCAACCGGCGGATTAGCGCCGTTAGTTTTGGGAATCAGCGAAATGATCGATTTTCATGAACCCGATTTAACTCTTATAGGACTTCGTTTAGTTCATCAGCGCAACGGTTAGCAATGGTTAGACTGCAGCCACTATGAGTGAGTCAAAACCAGAGGTTGCTGACGATCTTCCGGAACAACTTCGGATCCGTCGCGAGAAGCGCGAGAGCCTGCTTTCTCGTGGAATAGCGCCTTATCCAGTCGCAGTTCCTAGAAGTGCATCTCTTTCAGAAATAAGAGAGCGCCATAAAGACTTACCTATAGATGTCGGGACTGGAATTATTGAAAGCCTTACCGGACGAGTAATTTTTAAACGCGACACCGGGAAATTATGTTTTGCAACTCTTCGCGAAGGCGATGGCACTGAGTTGCAAGCAATGTTTTCGCTAGACAAAGTCGGCGAAGATTTACTCAATGCATGGAAAGCTGATGTGGATCTAGGAGATTTAGTTAGCGTTACTGGAGAAATCATTACCTCCAAACGCGGCGAACTTTCAATTCTTGCCAACAGTTACGCAATGGCATCGAAATCTTTACGGCCATTGCCAGTAGAACATAAACCGCTCTCTGAAGAAACTCGAGTGCGTATGCGTTATGTAGATTTAATTGTGCGTCCAGAAGCGAGATCAAATGCTCGAACTCGGCCGATAGTAATGAAAGCGCTTCGCAACTCTTTTGATTCTCGTGGATTTATCGAAGTTGAAACACCAATGTTGCAAGTAATGCATGGTGGCGCTGCAGCTCGCCCTTTTAAAACTAAGAGCAATGCATACGATATGGATTTATTTCTACGGATTGCGCCGGAGTTATTCTTAAAACGTTGCGTTGTTGGTGGGTTAGAAAGAGTATTTGAAATAAATCGCAATTTCCGAAATGAAGGCGCGGACTCGAGCCACTCACCAGAATTTGCGATGATTGAAACCTATGAGGCATATGGGGATTGGAATTCAATTGCAACTTTGACTCGTGACTTAGTCCAAGATTCAGCAAAAGCAGTTTTTGGAAGCCATGTGGTTAAGCATCATGACGGCACTGAGAACGATTTAGGTGGAAACTGGCGAGAAGTGGATTTTTATACCGCAATTTCCGAAGGCGTTGGCGACAAAGTAACCGCAGAGACGACTAAAGAAAACTTAAAGAAATACGCTGAAAAAATGGGAATTAAAGTTGATCCGAAATGGATTACTGGAAAGTTGGCCGAAGAAATATTTGAACATCTATATAAAGGCAAATTAAATATCCCAACTTTCGTAAAAGGTTTTCCAATTGATACTTCGCCACTTGTTAGAGCACACCGCGAAATTCCTGGCGTAGCTGAAAAATGGGATTTGTATATTGATGGTTTTGAATTAGCAACGGGATATTCGGAGTTAATTGATCCAGTTGTGCAACGAGAAAGATTGGTAGAGCAGGCAACGTTAGGCGCATCTGGAGATTTAGAAGCGATGGGTCTAGATGAAGATTTCTTACGTGCTATGGAATTTGGAATGCCGCCAATGGGCGGAATGGGAATGGGCGTAGATAGATTATTAATGGCGCTAACTGGGTTAGGAATTCGCGAAACAATACTTTTCCCGTTAGTGAAACCAGAAGAGAATTAATATGAGCGCCGTATTAATTCGGAATGCGCAGACCGGTGATGTTAAAACCATTCGCAAAATTATTGATGATTACGCTTTACAACGCAGGCTGCTCTCAAAAGAGACCGTTACGCTTTTTGAAAGCGTTCAAGAATTTTCGGTAGCCGTTGAAGGCGAAGAAATAGTTGGATGCGGAGCACTTCATGTTCTCTGGGAAGATTTAGCAGAAGTTCGTACCGTGGCAGTCTTGGAAAGATTGCGCGGAACCGGAGTCGGCCATCAATTAATGGAACACATTTTTGATCGAGCTCGGAAAGTCGGCGTTAAGCGATTATTCTGCTTAACATTCGAAACTGAATTTTTTGGGCGACATGGATTTGTTGAAATTCAAGGAACGCCGGTAGAACCGGATGTTTACACTCAACTACTTCGATCTTATGACGAAGGTATTGCGGAATTCTTAGATTTAGAGAGCGTTAAACCAAACACCTTGGGCAACACGAGAATGATCAAAGTCCTATAAAGTTCGAAATTCGAGCCTCGGTTCGGGCATAAATCACTAGATTCTGTGGTTAAACCCAGCAACGGCCGCAATATACGTCGAATATCTGTATCGCACTGATTCTGCTGGCGCGTTAGGCTAAACCAGTACCCAAGCCGCTTAATCCGCGGACAGTCAGGAGATCGTCACATGTTTGAGCGCTTTACCGACAGAGCTCGTCGCGTTGTTGTGCTCGCGCAAGAAGAAGCGCGGATGCTTAATCACAACTACATCGGTACCGAACATATTCTCCTTGGATTGATTCACGAAGGCGAAGGCGTAGCAGCTAAAGGTCTTGAGTCACTTGGTATTTCACTAGAAGCCGTTCGCTCACAAGTTGAAGAGATCATCGGTCAAGGACAACAAGCTCCCTCTGGACATATTCCTTTTACGCCACGCGCAAAGAAAGTATTAGAACTTTCACTTCGCGAAGCACTACAACTTGGACACAACTACATCGGCACCGAACATATTCTGCTCGGTTTAATTCGCGAAGGCGAAGGCGTCGCCGCGCAAGTGCTTGTAAAACTTGGCGCAGATTTAAATCGAGTTCGCCAACAAGTCATTCAATTACTTTCTGGTTACCAAGGTAAAGAAGCTGTATCAACTGGCGGCCCAGCAGAAGGCACGCCATCCACTTCCTTAGTACTTGATCAATTTGGTCGTAACTTGACGCAAGCTGCTCGCGAAGGAAAATTAGATCCAGTAATCGGCCGCGAAAAAGAAATTGAACGTGTAATGCAAGTTCTTTCACGACGAACTAAGAACAATCCGGTATTAATCGGTGAACCAGGCGTTGGTAAGACTGCGGTAGTTGAAGGTTTAGCGCAAGCAATCGTTAAAAACGATATTCCAGAAACCTTAAAAGATAAACAGATTTATTCACTTGATTTAGGTGCGCTTGTAGCGGGCAGCCGTTATCGAGGCGATTTCGAAGAACGTTTGAAGAAGGTATTAAAGGAAATTCGTACCCGTGGTGACATCATTCTTTTCATCGATGAAATTCACACACTAGTTGGCGCTGGCGCCGCAGAAGGTGCGATTGATGCTGCAAGTATTTTGAAGCCAATGTTGGCTCGCGGCGAACTCCAGACAATTGGCGCAACAACTCTTGATGAATACCGCAAACATTTAGAGAAGGATGCTGCGCTAGAGCGACGTTTCCAACCGATTCAAGTTGCCGAACCTTCACTTGCACACACCATTGAAATTCTTAAAGGACTCCGCGATCGTTACGAATCCCATCACAAAGTTTCCATATCCGATGCAGCGTTAGTTTCGGCCGCAACGCTTGCAGATCGCTATGTTGCAGATCGATTCTTGCCGGATAAAGCTATCGATTTGATTGATGAAGCTGGTTCCAGACTTCGAATTCGTCGAATGACTGCACCACCTGAGTTACGTGCATTCGATGACAAGATTGCTGAGGCTCGGAAAGAGAAAGAATCCGCAATTGATGGTCAAGATTTTGAAAAAGCTGCTGCGCTCCGCGATAAAGAAAAGAATTTAATTTCCGAAAAAGCAGAGCGCGAAAAAGCTTGGAAAGCTGGCGACCTAGATGTTGTTGCTGTGGTTGATGAAGAGTTAATTGCGGAAGTTCTCTCAACTGCTACTGGAATTCCTGTATTTAAATTAACCGAAGCAGAAACCGCACGCTTACTGCGCATGGAAGATGAACTTCATCGCCGCGTTATTGGTCAAGACCAAGCAATCAAAGCGCTCTCACAAGCGATTCGGAGAACTCGCGCTGGACTTAAAGATCCAAAACGTCCGGGCGGATCTTTTATTTTTGCTGGGCCTTCTGGCGTTGGAAAGACCGAACTTTCGCGGACTCTTGCAGCATTCTTATTTGGCGATGCCGATGCATTAATCCAACTTGATATGTCGGAGTACTCCGAAAAGCACACTGCATCAAGGTTATTTGGCGCACCTCCAGGTTATGTTGGATATGACGAAGGTGGTCAATTAACCGAGAAAGTTCGGCGCCGTCCATTCTCTGTTGTGTTATTTGATGAAATCGAAAAAGCACATCCAGATATTTTCAACTCACTTTTACAAGTATTGGAAGATGGTCGCTTAACTGACGCCCAAGGTCGAGTTGTTGATTTCAAGAACACCGTAATCATCATGACTACAAACCTTGGAACTCGCGATATCTCGAAGAGTCTGGCGCTTGGCTTTACTAATGTCTCTGATGCGCTTGGTAACTATGAGCGGATGAAAGCAAAAGTTCAAGACGAACTCAAGACACACTTCCGTCCAGAGTTCTTAAACCGCATCGATGATGTAATTGTCTTCCATCAATTAAGCGAAAACGAAATTATCCAAATCGTTGATCTAATGATTGCTAACTTAGAAGATCGCTTGAAGGCGAAAGATATGGGTATTGAACTAACTTCAGCTGCGAAACTTTTGTTAGCTAAACGTGGGTATGACCCAGTTCTTGGCGCTCGACCACTCCGTCGGACGATTCAACGTGAAATTGAAGATGCGCTCTCCGAAAAGATTCTCTTTGGTGATATCAAAGCCGGTGAAATTATCTTGATTGATGTTGCGCCAGCAAAAGAAGGCGAAATAGGCTCAGAAACTTTTACCTTTACCGGAATGCCAAGAGAGCAAATGCCAGATACTCCAGGCGATTTAGCGGAAGCACCAACCGCCTAAACCCCTTTTTACCTAAATACTTTTGACTTTTTCTGCAAGGGTATTACTCTTCAATGAGTATTCCGCTTCAGGAAGGACTTAATGACTAGCGAAAATAGTAATTCTGAATCGAAAATTGGTTCATTACGTACCGAGCAAGTCGATGCGAAGTACCACTTGCTTGATGCAATGTCGGTAACAGAATTACTGCAAGCAATGAATGAAAGTGATGCTGAAGTTCCACGTGCCATTGCATTAAAGCTTCCGGAGATAGAAAAAGCAATTGATGGGATTGTCGACCGCTTATTACAAGGTGGCCGCTTAATTTACTTGGGCGCAGGAACATCTGGGCGACTTGGCGTTTTAGACGCAGCTGAATGTGGCCCGACATTCTCAGTTAGCGAAGATCAAGTTCTTGCTTTCATTGCTGGCGGAGATCAAGCTCTACGTTTTCCGGCAGAAGGTGTTGAAGATGATCCAACAGCTGGTGCAACAGATTTGAAATTAAAAAACGTTTCCCAACTAGATGCGGTTGTCGGAATTGCAGCAAGCGGGCGTACCCCTTATGTGATTGGTGCGCTGCAATTAGCAAAAGAAGTTGGCGCATTAACTATTGGCTTAACTGGTAACCCAAACTCTGAAATCTCAAAAATTGTTGATCATCCAATTGAAATTGATTCCGGACCAGAGCTACTCGCAGGATCTACTAGATTAAAATCTGGAACGGCTCAAAAATTAGTTCTAAACATGATTTCAACTATAGCGATGGTAAGACTTGGCAAGACTTATGGAAATCTCATGGTTGATCTCCAAGTTACAAACGAGAAGTTACAAGATCGCGCACTTCGAATAATTGAAAAAGCTACCGGAGCGGTTCGCGCGGAATCTACGAGAGCGCTAAAAGAAGCAAACCACGAAGTGAAAGTTGCAATCTTGATGCTCCTTTTAAATTTGGATGCAAAGGCTGCTCGAGAGCGATTGCTGGCATCTTCAAATCGGATCCGAGAAGCGCTCGGAACCGAATAACTCCTTTAAAATTACTGGATTTAGGCTTGACCTAATAGCGTTAAGGCTATAATTTTCACCAAGCAAAGCTTTTGCTGAATTTTATTTTCACCGGGGGTATCTGATGGTCGCCACATCTACACCGCTCCGGGTGGTCGGGAAAAACTATCGTGACGTTTTAGGCGAAATTAAAAACTCATTTTCATCTTTCCATGCGAGCGAAATTTCAATTGCAAATGCCGTAATTGAAAATTCTGATCAAGTTTCTGAGATGAACATCTCCCAACTTGCTGCATTTAGTAAAACATCAGTTGCATCTGTTGTCCGGTTTAGTAAAACTCTAGGCTTTAAGGGTTTTCCAGAATTTAGAATGGCGCTAGTTAGCGACCTAAGTCGAATTCAACATTTAGGTATTGAAGAGTCAGAGTTAGATGGCGGCATCACCTCTACAGACACTTCGGCCGACATCATTCGAAAGATTGCTCACGCTGATTCGCGCGCAATTCAAACTACAACCGAACGATTAGATTTACAAGTCTTTGAAAAAACTCTTACGCTTTGGGAAAATGCAAAAACTATTGGGATAATCGGATTAGCTTCCAGCGGATTTGTAGCAATGGACTTACAACTTAAGTTAAATAGATTAGGAAAACATGCAGTTGCTTGGCGCGATGCACATTCAGCCCTAACTTCGCTAGCGCTATTAAAAGAAGGCGACGTTTTAGTCGCTATAAGTCACAGCGGGACAACTTTAGATGTAGTTGATGTCATGACCGAGTTTAAAAAACGAGGCATTAATTTAGTTTTAATTACAAATGCACTTAGAAGTCCAGCTTGCGCGCTAACAGAATTTGTTTTACATACTTCCGCACGGGAAACCACCTTCCGAAGCGGTGCTACTGCGAGTCGAATCGCACAATTAACGGTGGTTGACTGTCTCTGTGTTGCGTTAGCACAGAGAAACTGGAGTGGTACCAAGGCTGCTCTAGATCAATCTAGGGCGGCTGTGGGAATCCGTTCTGGAAAGAAGCTGAGTGATGTCGAGGGATTTCATTCAACTTCTAAACCATCCCGCTCTCGAGGAGGAAAATAAGTGATTAAAACTAAAAGCCGGTTACGCGGTTTAATGGCTGCAGTTTTCGCAACTGCTGCGATTGTCGTACCTATTACAGCTTCACCTGCGAATGCAGCAACAGAAATTACCTTCTGGAGCTGGCGTCCAGAGGATAAAGTTTTCTACGAAGCAGAAGCTGCAAAATTTCTAGCAGCAACTGGTATCTCCGTAAAATTCACACCTTATGTAGCAACTGATTACAACGCACTTCTTTCAACTGCGCTTACTGCAGGAAAAGGACCAGATGTAATGCAGATGCGTGCATACGGTGGCATGTCAAACCTTTCTGATGCTGGCTATTTCATGCCACTAACATCGAAAGATATTCCAGCACTTGCCAAGATTCCAGCAGGAACTCTTGCCGGAGCACAGGGATATACCAGCAAGCTTCAATATGGGTTGCCATATGCAACTTCAGTTCTTGGAGTTATGTATAACCCAGATCTACTAAAAAAGGCTGGTGTTAAAGCACTGCCAACTACTTGGTCATCATTTTTTGCTGCAATGGATAAAGTTAAAGCAGCCGGAATTTTGCCTTTGGGTAATGGCAGTGGATATGCACCTGGAATGGAACAACTCTGGGGTGCAGTAGGACCAACTTTCTACGGCGGTAATGATTTCTATAAGAATATTGTTGCTGGTAACAAAACTTTCACAGATAAGAATTTTGTAGCTTCACTTCAAGCTGTGAAAGATCTAGTTGCGTACTTCCCAACTGGCCATGCTGGTTTGGACTACAACACTGCTCGTGGACTTTTTGCTAACGAAAAAGCTGCGTTCTATATCGGCGGAAACTATGAAATTTCATATTTCCGTTCGCTAAACCCATCACTTAACGTTGGTTGGATGCCTGCTCCTGCAGCAGCAGCTGGAACTCCACGTTATGTAACTAACTGGGCTGACGGCGGCTTTGCAATTAATGCAAAGACCACTAACAAGGCAGCAGCAATTAAATTCATGAACTTCCTTTCAAGCAAGGCATTCATGCAAGATGCTGCCGATTCACTTGGTTGGATCTCCACAATTTCAGGCGTAAAAGTCACCGATCCAGCTGTTGTCAGTATGGTTCGTGCGATTCCATCATCTGGAACTCCATTCTTAACTCTTGTTGGTTTCCGCTACGGCGCACCAACATCTTCATCCATCATGCAACCTGGATTCCAGAAAGTTGCAGCTGGTACTCAAACCGCGGCTGAACTAGCTGCGGCTATCCAAGCTGGTGTTGCAACTTGGTATGTACCACTTAAAGGCAAAGCATAAATAAGTAAAAATAAGGCGCAGAGAGAAATCTCTGCGCCTTATCAATTTTTCGCAAGGCAAAAAGAGATGAGCAATGGCTAAATCTGGATTAAAACGAGATCAACAAAGATTTACTTATTTGTTGCTGCTTCCAGCGCTATTAACCATAATAATTTTTACAAGCCTTCCAGCGCTTACCACGCTAAGTTATTCATTTTTCCATTGGACCGGTTTTCAACGTGGCGGTTTTGCCGGTACCGAAAATTTCAGAAGACTTTTTGCATTTCCATTCCGAGATTCACTATTTATGGCGATGCGACACAACGTCCTGGTTTTCATCGGAATTTTAATTATTCAAACATCACTAGGGATTTTGATTGCTTATGCGCTTTATAGGTTGAAGCGAGGGCAGAGATTTTATAGGACCGTAATTTTCTTACCTGTTATTTTCTCACTAGTAATTGTTGGATATATGTGGCAAGCAATGCTCGATCCATTTTATGGTCCGATAAATTACTTACTTCATAAAGTTGGCTGGGACTCATTGGCTTTAACTTGGCTGGGGAGTACTGCAACAGCGTTACCAACTTTAGTATTCATTAATTTGTGGCGCTGGGTTGGGTTTCCCGCAATCATTTTTCTTGCCGGACTAAATGCAATCAATAGCGAATATTTAGAAGCGGCTAAAATTGATGGCGCAAGTGAAGGTCAAATATTTCGCAAGATAATGTTTCCATTATTAGCGCCATCAATGACGATTGTTACGGTTTTAACTTTCATTGGCGCATTTGAATGGTTCGATTTACCTTATGTTTTAGGGGGCTCTTCTGGAAGTCCCGCCGGCGCCACAGACACGCTTGCTCTAATGTTTTATCGCTTATCTTTTGGCTCCGTTGATTCGGGTGCAAATGAGATAGGTATAGGTGCCGCGCTCGGAGTTTTGATTTTTACAGTAGTAGGTATCGGAGCTGGGTTTGGCTCTAAGTATTTAAGATCTCGCGAGGTGCAGATGTGATTAAGTTATTTGCATCGAAGTTATTTTTTCGCTCTGTTTTAATTTTCAACACCGTAATCGTAATTTTGCCCCTTCTTTTTATAGTTAATTCTTCGTTACGTGAAACAAATGATTTCGCGCGATCACCTATGAAGCTCGCTACGCACCCTTATTGGCAAAATTTTAAAGATGTCTGGGCTGGTGGCACCTTTCCTACCTATATGAAGAATTCATTAGTTGTAACAGGCGGATCAATAATTTTGATTTTACTTTTATCACTTGGTGCTGGTTTCGTTTTGGGGCGATATAAATTTAGAGGCCATTCAATAATTCTTGGTTTCATACTTTCGGGGATGTTAGTTCCGGCTAAGTTAGCAATTTTGCCACTTTTCATTCAACTTAAATGGATGCATCTGCTCGATTCTCACATTGGATTAATCTTGGTTTATACATCTGGAGCACTACCCGCAGCAATATTTATTATGAGTGGGTTTTTTAGCGCACTACCTTCAGATTTGGATAACGCAGCTCGCATAGATGGTGCATCAGAATTTCAATTACTAAGAATTGTTTTAACACCGTTAGTAAGACCCGGTTTGGCAATTGTTGCAATCTATTCTGCGATTCCAATTTGGAATGACTTCTTCTTGCCGCTAGTTTTCTTGCAGTCTCCAGAGAAGAAAACCATCATGCAGGGTTTAACTGCTTTCTTTGGCGAGTATTCATCGCAGTGGGGCATCATTTTTGCCGGCTTAATGATTGCCGCGCTTCCGCTAATTACGCTCTATTTGATCATTTCAGAGCAGTTCATTAAGGGTTTAACCGCAGGCGCTGTGAAAGGCTAACGCCATGTTAACTTTAGGAATTGATGGCGGGGCGACTGCAGCTAAATGGGCGCTACGAGATGACTCCGGAAAGATTAAAGAAGGAGTTTCAGAACCAATTGATGGCCACACTTATCGGCCGGAATCTAAAGCCAGATTAGTTAAAGTTCTAAATGAAATTAAGGCAGCAGCGGGTAATGAAAAAATTTCCGCTATTTATGCGGGGATAACTGGGACAAGTTCAGATCCTGAAAATAATGGCGAAATCATTGAGATATTTCAATCTATATTTGGTGAAATTGAAATAGAAATTGTCATAGATATGGTCCTTGGTTATCGGGCTCATTTTGATTTCGGTGAAGGAATATTTTTATATGCAGGTACCGGATCAATTGCAACTTATTTGACAGAGACTGGAAAAGTTGTAAGAGCCGGTGGCTGGGGTTATTTATTAGGAGATGAAGGCGCCGGATATTGGATTGGTCGCGAGGCAATTCGCCGAACTTTAACTGCAATCGATACTAAAAGTGCAATTACAAAAGGTTCGCTAGAAGCCGAAGTTTTAGATTTTACAAAGTGCAAAGATTGGAACGGCATAAAAGAGTTTGTTTATTCAAAAGATAGATCTGCCATAGCAGCTTTAGCAAAGCCAGTAATTTCACTTGCGAAAAAGGGTGAACTAGCCGCACAGGACATTCTTGCGATAGCAGCAGATTATTTAATTGATTTAGTACTACAAATAGAATCTGTTGTCGCAAAACCAGATCTTCCTGTAATTTTTGCGGGCGGAATCACAGAGGCTGGCGATTTCATAATTGACCTTATAAATATTGGAATCGGCCGCGAAGTTTCATTATCTAAAGTTCGAATTGCTAATCGTGCTGCTGAAATTGCTGCAGAAAATTTGGCTTAATTAAAGTTTTAAATTTTAACTCTGGAAATTGCCTGCTCTAATCGGGCAACTTCTAAGATCTCCATTCCATCGAGTTTCGCCTCAGACCCAAGCGGAACTAGTGCGCGTTTAAAGCCAAGCCGAAGCGCTTCTTGTAAGCGACGTTGCACGCCACTAACTTTCCGGATTTCGCCGGCTAATCCAACTTCACCAATCGCAATTAAATCAGCGGGAAGCGCTAAACCTTTTGCGGCAGAGGCAACAGCAAGAGCTAACGCTAAATCGGCAGCGGGTTCGGTCATTTTCATTCCGCCAACTGTTGCGGCATAAACATCACGGCCAGTTAAGCGAATTCCGGCGCGAAGTTCTAATACTGCAAGCGTCATTGCAGTTCTGGAATTATCCAAACCGCTATTTACTCGCCGAGCATTTCCGTAATCAACATCTTTTGCAGCGCTAACAAGCGCTTGAATTTCAGCAAGTAATGGCCGGCGACCTTCGAGAGTGACCGTTACACATGTTCCAGGAACTGGGTCGATGTGTCGAGTTGTGAATAATCCGGTTGGATCGGGAAGTCCTTCGATTCCGCCATCATGTAAATCGAAACAACCAACTTCATCACTCGCACCGTAACGATTTTTAATTGCGCGGATTAATCGTAATCTGGAATGGCGCTCACCTTCAAATTGTAAAACTACATCTACTACATGTTCTAATAATCTAGGTCCAGCGATAGAACCATCCTTAGTTACATGTCCCACCAATACTAAAGTTATTGCGCGATCTTTACATAACCGAATTAACGCAGCCGCAACTTCGCGCACTTGAGTTACACCGCCAGGAGCGGAGTCAACTGCAGCGCTACCAATTGTTTGGATGCTGTCGATAATTAATAAAGCTGGTTGCACCTCATCAATATGTGAAATTACCGAACCAAGTTCGGTTTCAGATGCCAACCAAAGTTCTTTATCAAGGGCTCCCAAACGTTCGGCACGGAGCCGTACTTGCGAAGTTGATTCCTCGCCACTGATATATAAAGTTGTTAATCCAAGGCGTGCACTTTCAGCTGCGACAGTTAATAACAAAGTTGATTTTCCAACTCCAGGTTCACCAGCTAATAAAATTGCGGCACCCGGAACTAAACCACCACCGAGCACTCGATCTAACTCTGGAACTCCGCTTGTACGAGCTCGGGCACTTTCTATTGCGACATCGCCAATTGGTAACGCCGCATTAGTAACTGCAGTTGCAATTAATGAAAGCTTTTTCGGGGCTGATATTTCTTCAACTGTTCCCCAAGCTTGACATTCACCACAGCGTCCAGCCCATTTTGTTGAAGTCCAACCGCATTCTGCGCAGCGGAACGGGTCTTTTGCAGGTTTTGGTGCCGAGCTCTTTGCCATAGTCGAAGCCTAGAACCTAGGACTGACTAACGCTTTAACTACGCGCTTGAACTGTGGCTGGATGAACCACAAAGAGCGGCAATGTTTTTCTTCGGGAAGCTTTAATTGCCGCCATACGGTTATCGCAATACCTAGCGAGTTCCTGGTAAGCAGGAGCTCCCATTAACGCAACGAGTTCTGCTTTATTTGAAAGATAAACCGGTTCTCTACCTACATGCGCTTCGGTGTTGCTCGTGCAATACCAATCGAAATCAGCACCGCCTTCGCCCCAAGCGAGTCTTTCGTACTCACCAATTACTGTTACCGAAACTTTACCGTCACCGAATTCACGAATTTCAAACGATCTGCGAATCGGCAGTTGCCAACAGACATCGGGCTTAGTTTCAACAAAATGAATTTTTTCATCTAAGGCCAATTGATGTAGCGCGCAACCGTGATTGCCTACATAACCATCCCGTGCGAAACCTTTTCGATTTAAGAAAATACATGAATTATCAACCTTGCGGGTTTTGCGATCTTTATCTAATCCGGTTTCAGAAATTTTTAATGAGCCACCCTTTTTCTTAGGTTGCGCCTCATCATAAAATTGCCAAATTGCAGGGGTCAAACGCGCCGCAACTTTCAATACTCGGGCTTCATCTTCCTCACCAGAATAGTAAGCACCATCTGTACAACAACCATTATCCGATTGATCGGCTTCAACACCTTTACAGCCGTTTCCGAAAATGCAAGTCCAGTATGAAGTTAACCAAGTTAAATCACACTTAAATAATTCAGCTGGGTTTGCAGGATCAATAAATTCGATCCACTCACGCGCAAAATTAGGATGTACCTCGGACATAATCGCAGAGCCTAGGGGTTATGGGTACGCTTGTCACATGAGTAATTCAAGAAATTGCATCGGCATTGTTGGTGTTGGTGTAATGGGCGAAGCGCTATTGGCCGGGGTAATTAATTCGGGTTCTGCGCCATCCTCTATCTGTATTGCAGATAAACGTGCCGAACGTCTCAACGAATTGCAAAGTAAGTACGGAGTTAATCCCTCAGACATTGCGGCAATCGCCGGCAAGTGCGATGTAATTTTGTTGGTTGTTAAACCCCAAGATATGGGCGCATTAGTTGATGAAATGGCGCCACTAATTCCAGATACAACTTTAATTGTCACCATTGCAGCCGGGAAACGGACTTCTTTTATCGAAGAGCGGGTTAAACCAGGCACATCGGTAATTCGAGTGATGCCTAATACACCTACTTTGGTTGGAAAAGGCATGGCCGCAATTTCTAGTGGCACTCATGCAACCGAGGAAGATGTTGACTTCGTAACTAATTTTCTAGCAGCGTGTGGCGAAGTGATCGTCTTAGCTGAAGAACTTCAAGATGCAGTAACGGCAGTAAGTGGCTCCGGTCCAGCATACTTTTTCTATTTTGTGGAAGAGATGATCAAAGCTGCAATCGCATTAGGGCTATCAGAATTTGAAGCAAGTAAATTAACGATTCAAACTATTTCAGGTGCTGCAGCTATGTTAAATGAGAGCGGAAAAAGCCCAACCACACTCCGGGAAAATGTAACCAGTCCCAAAGGTACAACCGCTGCAGCGCTAGCTTCGTTCACTGATGCGAAAACTGGCGAGATTATTGCAGCAGCTATGAAAGCTGCGCGTGATAGATCGCAGGAGCTTGCTTGAAGTATCGTTTTTTATTAGCCATCGTTTTAACGTTATTAATTCCATCTGCGAACGCGGCTCCAAGTGTAAAAGTTACTCCAGCAACAAATTCCATTTCAATTCCACTTGGAGTTAACGATGAAATTTCAAAAAGTTATTTTGCAAACGACGGTACTACTCTAGTTGGAACTTTAGCTAGCGGCAGTTCACAAACTTTGGTCTCGGGCGCTGGCTTAGGCGGAACTGATGGATTTATTGCGAAAATATCCTTAGATGGCAAGCTAATTTGGGGTCTCCGATTAGGTAGTGAATTTGAAGATGTCGCGACTTCATTAATTGCCGATAGCGCAAATACCTATTGGGTGCTTGGCGCGAGTGAATCGGTTGTTACTTTAACTAATATTGAAACTACAACGGTGATTATAAATCCAGACTCGGTAACGGTAATCAAGGAAAATAAAAAACATCTTGGCCAACTTGTAACTAATATTTGGCACATTTCCCAAACCGGAGAACTACTTGGAACTATTAAATCTCTATCGGAAACTCCAATAACGCCAAGAGATTTAGCGCTTTCATCTGATGGATTAATAATTGCTAGCGACTTAATGATCACAAGTGGTCGTATCGGACTTTTTTCAAAGTGTAGTTTCGCTGGGAGTTGCGACACGCTTTCCAGGGTGGGAGTTAAGAACACTTCATTACGTGCGATTTTGAGAAATAAAGATGGTACTTATTTTGCAGTAGGAAAAAGTGCGGATTCAATTTTAAAATCAAAATTAAGTGGATCTATTGATGGTGTGATTTTAACTTTAACAAGCAGAGGTGTTATCAAATCTGTTGTAAGAAGTTCGCTAGCTAAAACTCTCCGAACATGGGAGAGCGCTTCCGATACATATTTGCTTGGTGGTTTTGCAGTTTCAGGTAAAACATCAGAAGCAAGTATTACTCAATTCAGCCAAAGCGCTAAACCAATTTGGAGCATGCGGATTCCTTCTGCTACTACAGCTCTGACTGCAGGACATAGTGCGATTTTTGCCTCGAAAGGATTAATACCTACTCTCTCAAATTGGAAACCAAAAACTGCTTCAGTTATCTATTTGAATTTTGACGGCAAAGGTGTAATTAAAGAGGCTCGTGCCATAGTTGGTGCGGTTAATCCGGTATCTATTTCTTATTTGAAAGGCGTTGGGTATTCAATAATTACCCAAAATGTGGTTGAAAGTGGATATTCAGTGACTTTTGTAGCTAGTAGTGGGAACTAGTGATGAGAAATAGCAGGTAACCTTCGGCTAGCGATTTTCAGTCGAACTTAGATCTAGTAAAGGAGTTGATATGGGTTCCGTAATTAAGAAGCGCCGCAAGCGTATGGCGAAGAAGAAGCATAAGAAATTACTTAAGAAGACACGTATTCAGCGTCGAAATAAGAAGTAATTAAGGTTTAAGTAGCGTGAGTTTTGCGTTAACACTTGTTAGCGCATAACGCACTTTATTTATTGTAATCCAAACCGCGTCGCTCTTTAGATTTAATTTAGCATTTGAAACTAAATGTGCGCTCTGATCTAGTTTAGAAATTTTACAGAGTCTTTCCTCACAACCAAAAAGTAGCTCTTTATCATCGATTGCAAGCGCACCAGTTGGGGTTCCATAAGAATCACTTGATGCGCTCACAACTGGATCAGAATTTGAAATTACCGCCCAATTTATTTTATTTGCGTGCGGAAGTGTTATTCCGGAAGCGGAGTACCAACTTCCGAAAACGCGATTTCCGACTACTGAGATAGCTACGTTATATCCAGAGACTGCTACAGCACCACCCGCTGCGGCAACAGTTTGAAAGACCCAATCTTCCGGATAGATAGTGCTTCGAGTCGCTAGGCGCACTTCGCCTTGGGTTGCTTCACTATTTTGATTAACCGTCAAAATAGAATCGTAAAAAACGTAAACTTTCTTAGCTACTACCGCAGCTTGTAAGTGGAAACCGACATCTCCGGTAGATCGACCATCTGTTGCGCGGTCGCCATCAATCAATTCATAAATCCAAGTATCAGCGCTCCGTACTGCACCAAGAAGTACACCTTGGCTCTCATCTCGGTAGAAAACTTGTAGCCCTGATGGCGTTACGGCGCAAGCATTTGTGACGCTAACATCGCTAGCGGTACGAACTCGAATCTTTTCACTATAATTTTGGATAGTTGGTGCATCGCCATCTACAACTTCATATTTCCAAGTTTTACCATTGAACTCTGCGTATCGCAGATCTTTATTGACTAAATCCGGATAAAATAGATTAAGCGTTTGTTTAGTTCCAGTTCCAGTAACACAGAGCGAAATATCTCCAGCAACATTGTTGGTAGTTTTTCCATTAAGCGTTCCGTTTCCATCAACAGTAGTTAAAACCCAAGCTTTACCGTTAAAGGTTGCAACTTTCACATCGCCGTTCTTAGAATCGGCATAAGCAATTATTGGCTGACTTTTATAGATATTTGTCGAAATGTATTTGCCATCAGCAATTCCATCGATCACGGTGGTTCTCCAGCCAGCTTCCGGAGAGATTGCATTGCTTGGTTCGGTCGGAGATTGTCCTAGTTGATTACGTGCCACTACTTTAAATGAATAAGTACTCCCGTTTTTTAAACCAGTTATTAACGCCGGACTATCGGTGACTTCTGCGCTCTGCCCGCCAAATGAAGCTGTTACTAGGTAAGAAGTTACTTGAGCTGCGCGATAATTTGCTGGTGGATCAAAAGTAATGATTGCGGATTTATCACCAATAATTGCTTTAACGTTACGTGGTGCTTCTGGTAGCCCAACAGGAATTCCAGCACCGGGTTTAGTTCGCATATCGTCAAGCATGCCTAGCGTGATTGGGCCCGGTGATCTAAATACTTCACCAGCATCTAAATTTGGTGTCATTGCGGCATCGGTTGCGCTCTGTGAAAAAGTTTTCTCATCGAGATGACTTACCGAAGATCCACCTTCATATGTTGCCGGGGTATAAAGCAACGGCTTAATTCCGTTATTAGCAGCTACGCCGATTGCACCTGCCCAATAAAGTGGAGCGGTCAATGAGCCACCTAATTCAAGCGAAGGTGACGATAAATCCATTAACCGTCGGCCATCAGCTAATTGGGCAAATGCATCAAAGGGTGTTGGGTCTTCAATGCTTCCGTATCCGAAGAATGGGTCGTAGGAAGCTAACGTTAAGAATCCAAGTCCATGCGCAATTTCATGCATGACAACGGATTCTAAATCGTAAGTTCGTGGCGATGGTTTACCGTCAGTTCCGGTATAAAAAGGGGAACGGGAATTAATTGTCATTATGATATCTGGACGTGCTGGATCTAAATCTTTACCGGCAAGTGCGTTAGCCAAAGCGGTTGCATAATTTAAATCCCGTGCTGGCGCACCGATAAAATTCTTATAAAAGAAATCTGGTCGAGTCGAACCTAATACCAAAGATGATTGTCTTCCCCAGGTTGCATTAATACGAATCGGAACCGATGATTGAAATAGGTCTGACCAAATATCAACCGCTGCTTGAAATGCTACTTTTGCATCATCTGGAAAACCGGTATATGTAACAATGAATTTACTTTTGGTTTCTAAATTCGCGCTCTTAGGCACTTCACTAGCTTTTACATCTGCGGCGGCAGAATTCTTTGTCGTTTCCCCAGATGCATAAGTGTGGAACCAGACGGTAGAAGGTGTTCGAGTAAATCCAAGCGCCTCCGCTTGCGGCACGCTTGAAATCGATAGCGCTAAAGCAGATGTGATCAGGAAAATTTTGCCGCGCATAGCGGGAGACGCTATCAGGCTGAGAAGATTGGGTCATGTTCAGGTATGCGGGAAATCTAAAACTATCAGCAACAATTCAGTATCTACCCGCTAAATTCTCGCAGGAAAGAAGCGGGGTGGAGAATGATTGAAGTCTTGATTTATTCCCGTATCGGATGCCATCTCTGCGATGTAGCCGAGGCAAAACTATTGGAGTTGAAAGGCGATCTAGGTTTTAACTTTGAGAAGCGTTTAATCGATGGCGATCTAGAGCTAGAACGAGAATACGGCGAAAAAGTTCCCGTGATTTTAATAAATGGGAACCCACATGATTATTGGCGAGTTGACCCAGAACGATTTACTAAAGCAATTTTAGAAATTAAAGCTTCCCAGTAAAAACATCATCGGCATCGATGATTCGATATGAATATCCTTGTTCGGCTAAGAAACGTTGTCGATTTTGAGCAAAGTCTTGATCAACAGTGTCACGAGCAACTAGTGAATAGAATCGAGCTCCACGACCATCCGCTTTTGGACGAAGGATCCGGCCAAGACGTTGCGCTTCTTCTTGGCGTGAACCGAAAGTTCCTGAAATCTGAATTGCGATCGAAGCTTCTGGTAAGTCAATAGAAAAGTTCGCAACTTTAGATACAACTAAGCACTTAATTTCGCCGTTTCGGAATGCGTTATAAAGTATTTCGCGTTCCTTAACAGGTGTGTCACCTTTTATAATTGGCACTCCTAAGTCATTGGAAATTTCATCGATCTGGTCAATATATTGACCAATGATTAATACTTGATCGTTTTCATGAAATTTTGCTAAAGCCATCGCAACGCTCTTCTTTGTTGCTGTTGTTGCGCAGACGCGGTATCGGTTTTCCGTTTCAGCGGTTGCGTAATTTAATCTTTCGTGTTCGGTAAGAGTTACGCGAACTTCAACGCAATCTGCTGGCGCTATGTAACCTTGAGCTTCAATCTCTTTCCAAGGCACGTCAAATCTTTTTGGGCCAATTAACGAAAATACTTCGCCTTCCATGCCATCTTCTCTTACGAGAGTTGCAGTTAAACCCAGGCGGCGACGAGATTGGATATCAGCAGTAAACCTAAAAATTGGCGCAGGCAATAAGTGAACTTCGTCGTAAATGATCAAACCCCAGTCATGGCCATCAAAGAGGTCCAGATGGGCAAAAACACCTTTTTTCTTCGTAGTCATTACTTGATATGTTGCAATTGTCACTGGGCGAATTTCTTTCTTCGCACCAGAGTATTCACCAATCTCATCTTCGTTTAGGTTTGTACGACGCAATAATTCATCGCGCCATTGGCGAGCAGCTACTGTATTTGTTACCAAAATTAATGTTGTGGCTTTTGCATGCGCCATTGCAGCTGCGCCAACAATTGTTTTGCCAGCACCGCAAGGTAAAACCACCACACCAGATCCACCGTGCCAAAATCCTTCGGCTGCAAGTTTTTGGTACTCGCGCATATTCCAACCATCTTCCAACAATGAAATTTCATGAGCTTGTCCATCTACATATCCGGCGAAATCTTCAGCCGGCCAACCTAATCGAAGTAGCGCTTGTTTCAAATGTCCGCGTTGACTTGGATGCACCGCAATAGTTTCGTTATCGATTCTTGCACCAAGTAGCGGCGCAACCTTCTTCCCACGTACAACTTCTTGCAAAACTGCTGGATCTGTAGAAATTAAAATTAACCCGTGGATCGGGTCTGATTCCAATCTAAGTCTTCCGTAACGACCCATAGTTTCCGCAACATCTAGCAAGAGTGCATGTGGGATTGCAAACCGTGAATACTTAATCAAAACATCGATAACTTTCTCAGCATCATGTCCAGCTGCACGAGCATTCCAAAGTCCTAATGAAGTTAAGCGATAAGTATGAATATGTTCTGGTGATTTTTCTAATTCAGCAAACGGTGCAATCGCGCGGCGGCATTCGGTCGAAAGCGGGTGATCAATATCTAGAAGTAGAGTCTTATCACTTTGAACAATTAACGGCCCATCGCTCATTTAATTAAATCCTTAATAAATTCGTGAATCAAATTGGCACGTTCAGTCATTGCTGAAATTTGAACCCATTCAGATAACGCATGAGCACCAGATCCAACTGCTCCAAGTCCATCCAGGGTAGGCGCACCAGCAGCGGCAGCAAAGTTTCCATCGCTAGCTCCACCGACTTGGGCAGAACCAACGGGTGCAAATCCATTTGTTGCAGCAACTTTTTCTAAGCGTTCATATAGCGCAGTTGTCGCAGAAAGCTCTAGAGGTGGACGATTAATTCCGCCCTGAATTTCGATTCGGCATTCTGGGTTTGTTGGAGTTAAATTTCTTATTGCAGCATCTACCCGTTCTAGTTCGATCATCTTGAATGAGCGAGCGTCAATATCTAAAGTGGCTAGCGCTGGAACGGTATTTGTAGTTGTTCCAGAAGCCATTGAAGTTGGGACAACTGTTGTGCCGTTATTTAAATCTTGAAGTGCGACGACTTTCTTTACAATTTCAGCAACTTCAACGGTTGCGTTTATTCCTTTTTCAGGTTCTAGTCCGGCATGTGATGCACGTCCATGCACGATGATCTTGTACATCGATGTACCTTTTCGGCCAGTTTTAACTTTTCCATCAATTGCAGATTCAAATACCAGAACTGCTTCTGCGCTCTTGGCAATTCGCTCAATTAATCCGCGAGATGTAGCGCTTCCAGTCTCTTCGTCGGAAGTTGCGACTATTGCAATCTTTTCGCGAGGTAGGTCCTTCATCGCATAAAGCGCTTGTAAGAAACCAGCTTTCATATCGTATGCACCGGGACCACGGGCAACATCGCCTTCCACTTTCCATACTGGTTGGAAAGATCCATGTGGCCAAACAGTATCCAAATGGCAGAGCAAAATTATTTTTGGATTCTTTGCACCAAACCAAAATACTGGTCGCCCATTTTCAGTAATAATTTCGCCAGATTCACCGTGCAATTTCTTAGTTATCTCATTTGCAACTTCCATAACTTTGTTGCAAGCCGCTAAATCTTCAGTTGGAGATTGCGTTTCAACTAATAATTTGAGGTCGTCTAGAATCATGGCGCTAAGTCTGCCGTAATCGGTGCTCATGCGGGAGTTACCCCTGTTATACGCGGAATTCGGAAGTGTTGGACTTCACCAGAGCCATGATCACGAGCTACCAAAGTTCCCAGCGAAATCGAGATCGGATCAATGATTCTTTGAGAAACACCGCCATTTGTATCGGCGTATCCGATTATTAAGGAAACTTCTTCACCAATATATTTATTTAACATATCCATCGTTTCATTTGCAGTACTTCTAGGTACTTCTGCGCCACGTTGCGGTTGTCGCGTAGATGCTTTTTCGCCTGCGCGTAAAGCGCGAACTGCAGAATTTAATATTGTTTGTGAAGGTTCGACAGCTTCACCAATTATTCGTGGTGGCTTAGGGCGAGATTTAGCGCGGGTTTGTCCAGCTGCAGTTATTACCGAACCTGTGTTGCTCTCTCCGGCAGGGAAATACCCGGCGCTACGGAGCTCTTCGATTGTTTCTCGTGATTCGGTATCAGAAACAATTACTTGTGGTGCAATCTGACGTAACCGCAGATGTTCCAACCTTTTGTCACCAAGTATTTGATTGATTGTCGCTTCATCTTCACACCTTAAATAAGTATTTGCGTACCCAACTTTAAGCCTGCCGTGTTTACGAGCAACATCAGTAATTAGATACTCAAGTGGTTGTGGCATCGGCGTTTTTGAAGTTTTCGTTAAGAAAGTGCGAATTTCATCACCGGAGTGGCCATGATCTAAACCACGTCTAATAGAACTTTCACTAAAACGATAAACCGTTGCGCCACCACGACTTTCAATATCGGCAAAAGTGGATAAGTGACGTGAAATTTCAATTGTTAACGGTCCGGGAGCTATTGCGGTGTTATCGGCTTGAATTAAAATGTGATCAACGGGTTTGGGTAGCGCTTCATTAATTTTTATGGAATCTGCATCTTCAATAAATCTATTTCCGAATGATGAGAGCGCGCCTTGGCCAGTAATTCCAAGCCACTCGGCTTCACGTAAAGTCCATTCAACTAAATCAGCATGCAGGGTTCCGCCGCGGCGGTTTGGGTAAACCCATTGGATAAAGGATTGTGCGCTCTCAAGCGACGGCGCGAGTTCAGTTTTCTCAATCAACATCTTCAAAATATGGCTACGGATAGTGGCTGCGTTTGCGCGGTCTAATTCTGCACCAAGAGTATTTACATTCTTCGAATCAGCTTTGCCAACTAATCCAGCAACTCTTGAAGTTAAGGACCAAAGATTTGCAATCTCAACCCATTGTTCTTCTGGAGTTCTTAATTGCCACATATCAAATGCGCTAGTTGGCAAAACTCGACCATCTGGGTCTGCAACTACTAATCCAGATAAGTAACAAAGCTCAGCAACAAATGCTGCGCAATTTTCAGTTACACCTAAATGTTCTGCCGCTTTTCTTAAGTCTCTTATTCCTAACCCACCTGCTTGTAAAGTTGAAGGTGTTTCTTCTGCCCAAAAATTCATCAACTCATTACACCAACGTAAAATATTACTTATTCCCGCAATCGCCGCGCGATCAATTTCACTCTGCTTCCGTTTTTCACCAGTTAATTCCGGGGCGTTGGTTGAAATATTCTTATGTACTTTTCCATTACGTAAGAAAAGGCCAACTTCCCGAGGCATCGCGACAGTTGTTTGATCCATTGGAATTAGAAAATGATGTTCGATTAACCAAGCAACTGCAGTGCCTTTTTTTCGAACATCACCAACTTGACCACGTGGTGGTCCCCAAGTTAACCGTTGCAGAATTTCATGTGCTGCTTTTGGAGCGTCATCCAAATCTTTGAATTTAACTTTTGCCGGTCCGACCGGACCAAGGCCGGCGGGTTGAGTTCCAATCATGTCGCGAAGTGCACGAGGTGCACGCAAATCTTCACCATCTCTATATAAGAGTGCGCGATCTACAAGTTCATTAATTATTGGCGCAGCAGCTTTATCAGTAGCCGCAATAATGGACTTAATCGATAATGGTTCTTCTAACGCAACACAGGCCTCTAATACTTCAAATTGCCATTGATTTAACGATTCGATTGCCCTTACTAAACTCGGACCAGATGTTGCCCGAATCGAGAGCGCAGTCATATCGGAGGGAACTGGAGCGATTAAGTCAGCCCGCAATTTGAAAAGGGTTTGTAGCGCTTCATCGCTTCTGGCGCGCAATTCATCAGCAAACGACGGCGCAGATCGCATGATGGAACGGACTATTTTTAAATCAGACATAACTGGCTTACATTACCGAAGAAGTATCGATTCTGCCTATTCGAGAATTTACTGAGCGCTTATCGGAGCCTTGGCTTAATAAAAGCAAAGAGTCCAGCAATGCGACTTATTACTGGCCCGATAAAACGGTTCACCCAACGAAGCCTACGGAAATCATGAACTGGCCATCCATTCGCGAATGCAATAATTCTAAGTTTGGCATCTGGATTTATTGCGCAAGGATTTCCGACCGCGTTTAGTAACGGCAGATCATGATGGCTATCTGAATATGCAAAGCAATTCTTAAGATCAAAACTTTTTTCAACGGCGAGTGATTTTATTGCGCTAGCTTTCTCGCGTCCGTGTAATAAATTACCAACTAATTGTCCAGTGTACTTTCCATCCTTTACTTCAGCCTTAGTGCCGAGAGCTCCGGTCAAACCTAATTTCTCAGCAATCAAATTTGCCATATCTTCCGGCGCTGCCGTTACCAACCAAACTTCTTCGCCATTTTTTAAATGTTCATTGGCAATATCGATTGTTCCTTGCCAAATTGCTGGTGATACAAACTCGTCATAAATTTCGCTACCGGTTGCCTTAATCTCAGATACTTTATGGCCGCCAATGAAATCTGTTGCAGCTTTCTGAAATTTCGCAATCTCTTCTGGCTTTTCGGTTCCGGTCATTCGATATCTTAAATTTGCAAGCACGAAAGCGCCGATATCTTTTTTGGAGAAAAAACCTCTTTGATACATGCCACGGCCAAGAAAGAAGATAGTTGAGCCTTTAATGAGGGTGTTATCAACATCAAAGAAGGCAACCTTTTTCTCAATGATTGCCATTTGCCTACCTTACCGAATAGCGCGGAACTCTTCGCTAATTACTGCTTTATGCTTACCTCATGGAGAGCTTCTCAACCGTTCATGTACTTCGTCATGGCGAAGTTGAAAATCCGGGAAAAATTCTTTATGGACGGCAACCAGGATGGCGATTATCTGATCGCGGAGTAGCAATGGCGGAAGCTGTTGCAAATTGGTCTAAAGATTTGAATATTGGCGCTCTACATGTCTCGCCGCTACAACGAGCAGAAGAAACAGCTGCTCCAATTGGAAAAGCCCACAATTTAAAAATTACAACTGATTATCGTTTGATAGAAGCATCAAATATTTTCGAAGGAAAACCATTCGGAGTTGGCGATGGCGTTTTGCGTAGACCCAGCGCTTGGCGACACTTATGGAATCCATGGCGCCCTTCGTGGGGCGAGCCTTATGTTGAACAAGTTAATCGGATGTTTGCGGCAATTTTTGCGGCTAATAAAGCGGCCGACGGCAAAGATGCAATTTGCGTATCACATCAATTACCGATTTGGATTATGAGATCTGCTATCGAACATCGAAATTTCTTTCACGATCCTAGAAAGCGAGAATGCACGCTCGCTTCAGTAACTAGCGTTCACTTTGATAGTGATGGAATGATCACAGGCTTGAGTTATTGCGAACCGGCTGCACATTTACTTCCAAAAAAACCTTGATATGAAGCGCTACATATTCGCACTTTCTTTACTCCTTATTCTTACAAGTTGTGCGGGAGGTGGGATTTCAACGCCAAACGAAGATAAATTCGTTTCGGGTAATGGCGCCGTTATTATGATTGCAAAAAGCGATCGACGACTTGCACCCATTCTTAATGGGGCAACTCTTAACGGACTAACTTTTCAAAGCGCATCAAATAAAGTAACTATTGTGAATGTTTGGGCTTCTTGGTGTTCACCTTGTCGGGCTGAAGCCCCAGCGCTTGAAGCGCTCGCTAATAAGTATCCAGAAGTTCAATTTGTTGGAATCTTAACGAGGGATAATCTCTCTTCAGCCAAAGCTTTTGTTAAACGATTTGCTCTTACTTACCCCACACTCACAGACGATGCAATTTTACTTAAGTTCCATGGCCAATTAATGCCAAATGCAATTCCTACAACGCTAGCTTTGGATAAAGAAAATAGAATTGCAGCGCGGATAAGTGGCGAAATCACGGTATTAGCTTTAGAGAACATCATCAAGAAATTGTTGGCGGAATAAGATGAGCGACTTCCTTGTAAACCAAGTCTTTGATGGAAACTTAATTTTCGCTATGGTCATTGCCGCAATCGCTGGGTTAATTTCATTTATTTCACCGTGCGTGCTTCCATTATTACCTGGATTTCTTGGCTATATAGCAGGAGTAAGTAATTCAAAATCCAGAATAGTTCTTGGAACACTCCTATTTATCTCGGGTTTCGCTTTCCTATTTGCCATATATGGCGCACTATTTGGTTCGCTCGGCGCCACTATTTCTAACAATTCAGAATGGTTAACTCAGGTATTAGGTTTATTAACAGTTGCTTTTGGGTTTATTTTTATAAATAGCGAGAGATTTTCTTGGAGTTGGCGTCCGTCGTTACAAAAGCTATCTGGAATTGCAAGTGCACCAATTTTAGGTTTTCTCTTTGGGTTAGGTTGGACGCCATGTATCGGACCAACACTTGGCGCTGTTGAAACTTTAGCTTTTCAAGAAGGTAGCGCTTTAAGAGGAGCGATCCTGTCACTCGCTTACTGTTTTGGCTTAGGAGCTCCGTTCCTACTATTTGGGTTAGCTTTAGAGAAATCCCGCAAACTTCGCACTTTCTTAACTAAACGTGGAAACTACATAACAAATATTGGTGGAGTTTTTCTAATAATTATTGGATTACTGCAAGTCTTTGGAGTTTGGAATGATGTAATGATTAATCTGCGATCAGTAATTTCTGATTTTGCGCCGGTGATTTGATGTCGGATAACAGAACTGAACTTTCTGGATTTGGCTTTTTTCGTTACTTGTGGCGCCAACTCACAAGCATGCGAACTGCGCTAATTCTTCTTTTATTATTAGGTATCGGCGCTATTCCAGGATCGATATTCCCACAACGAACCCAGAATCCAATGAAAGTTCGAGAGTACTTTATAAACAATGCCGGTATCGCAGAATGGATGGATCGTTTCAAGTTATTTGATGTTTACGGATCACCTTGGTTCTCTGCAATCTATTTATTACTATTCATTTCATTAATCGGTTGCGTGCTACCTAGATCTTGGGAACATTTCAAAGCAATCGGAGCAAAACCACCGCTAACACCAAAGAATTTAGATCGACTTGAGTTTTACAGAGTCACAAATGCCGATAAAGCAGAAGCCCTCAATAACGCTGAACTTTGGTTAAAAAAACATCATTTTAGAATTCGACACAATCCAAATTCAATTTCTGCTGAGAAAGGTTACGCTCGCGAGAGTGGAAATCTACTTTTTCATCTCTCACTAATAGTTGTTTTAATTGGAATTGGTATGAGTTCAGTTTTTGGAGCTCGTGGCGAAGCGATTGTTAACGTTGGAGAGCGCTTTATAAACACACCTACAAGTTACGACAATTTGAGCACGGGTAGGTTTTTCAAACTAGAAGATATGCCTTCTTTTTCCATTACTTTAAAAGATTTTAAAGCTGAGTACGACTTAGCAACAAATGCACCTATTGATTACACGCTCACCGCTTCAGTTTCAGAAGATGTTGATGGACCATCGGTAACAAGAGTTGTAAAAGTTAATCGACCACTTACCTTTGGAAGTACTCGCGTATATCTACAAGCAAATGGTTATTCACCACTCGTTTCGGTTACAGATAAATCTGGAGCAATTATTTTTCGAGGCGCAGTTCCATTTTTGCCGCAAGATGCAAATTTAACTTCTATTGGTGCAATTAAAATTCCGGATATGAATCCACAGATTGGATTTGTTGGTTCATTTATTCCAACAGCTGATCGAAGCGCAAGTAGAGGTGCTTTCTCATCTTTCCCAGAAGCGTTAGATCCACATTTGTTAATCTCAGTTTTTCAAGGGGATATCGGGATGGATAACGGAGTACCGCAATCGGTTTATCGTCTAGATACATCCAACATGGAACGAATTGGATTAAAAGAATTAGTCATTGGTGAAAGTTATTCCTTTAACGATGTGGGCACCATCACATTTGATGGCTTTACACCTTGGGTAAATTTACAAATCGTTCGTGATCCCGGCAAAGGTTATGCATTAATTGGAAGCGTGCTCGCGATCTTAGGTCTCTTAATTTCGCTCTTTACGCGCCGCAGACGAATTTGGATTAAAGTTGGCGATGTAGTGGAAATTGCTGGGCTTTCTAAGAACAATATTGAAGGCTTAGAGAAGGAAATTGCAGATTTAACAACGTGGCTAGAGGAGAGATAAATGAGTTCAATTTCGCTCGCATACCTCTCTAATAATTTAATTTATTCTGCACTATTTGTATTCACAATAACTTTCTTCTTATATGCAATTGAGACCGCATGGGCAGTACGTGGTGATGATTCAGCATCTCGACAAAATGTTTTTGATCGCTCTAAAACGGCGAAAATTGCTCGAATAGCTACAGCGTTAATGGTTTTAGGCTTTTTATTACTACTTGCTGCTGTAATAGCCCGCGGCTTATCTGCGCACCGAGTTCCTTGGGGAAATATGTATGAATTCTCAATTACTGGAGCTCTCGCATTTACTGGCGCATATCTTGCAGCATTGCAGAAATATGATTTGCGTTGGTTGGGGTTGCCAATTTCTATCGCAGTTTTATTAGTGCTGGGTACTGCAATCACTCTGCTCTATCGCCCGAGCGCACCATTAGTTCCTGCACTTAAATCAACTTGGTTAGTGGTACATGTGTCAGCTGCGATTATTTCTGGTGGCGTATTTTTATTGGCTAATTCGATTGCCGCTACTTACTTAATTCTCGATCGTATGGAATCTCGTGGTGGCAGAAATGCTTGGGCTAAACGATTACCAACACTGGAAGTTCTTGATCAACTTACTTATCGGTTAGTTGCATTTGTATTTCCGCTCTGGACTTTCGCAGTTATTGCCGGCGCAATTTGGGCTGAATCTGCTTGGGGTCGCTATTGGGGTTGGGATCCAAAAGAAACTTGGGCTTTCATAACTTGGGTTGCATATGCCGCCTATTTACATGCACGTGTTACTGCTGGCTGGAAAGGGAAGAAGGCCGCTTGGTTATGCTTATTTGCCGGATCCACTTTTCTGTTTAATTATGTTTATGTAAATGTTTGGGGAACTGGAAGACACACGTACTCTGGTCTTTAGTTAGAGATTGCGTAAGAAATCTGGGTTATCGTCCGGCGGAATAATTTTGCCTTTTTTATAACCACCGCCATTGCGGGGCCGTTTTGGCCGGCCAGCGACATACCAAGCTACTGCGCCGATAGTTCCAATAAGTAAAATAATTAAAACCCACGCCCATTTAGGTAGATTTCTTATTAATTCTTGAGGGGTGCGCGCGCAATCGGCAAGCGTGTAAATGGTGAATGCAAAAGCTAAAATGATTGGCAGATAGCGCATATTGAGAGTTTAGCGCGAAGTTGCGAAGAGTGCGATTGAGATGAAGAAAGCGAAACCCATTTGGAGTTTTCCAGTATTGGCCAATAGCGGAATAAGCGCCTTACCTTTCGCACCATCTAGAACTTTTCTGCTTAATCTGCCAGAGACTGGTAGCAATACCAAAGTGAAGAGAATGTAAGGCGATGCAAAAGTTGCTATTAACGAAGCAAGATGAGCAAGCATTAGCAATAGAACATAAAATATTCTGGCGTTGCGATCACCTAGAATGACTGCCAAAGTTCGCTTCTTTGAAATCTTATCTTTTTCCAAATCTCTTAAATTATTTAAGCCAAGGATCCCGCAAGCTAGCGCGCCAATTGGAACCGATAAGACCAAACTTGCAAATGAGATATCTTGACTTTGCACGTAGTAACTTCCGGCAGTTGCAACTAAGCCAAAAAAGATAAATACTGAAACTTCACCAAGCGCGGAATAGCCATATGGCTTTGGTCCGCCGGTGTAAGTCCACGCCGCAAGAATGGCGATGGCTCCGATTAAGATTAACCAGAGCGATGTTTGAATAGCTAGAATCAATCCAGATACCGAAGCAATAAAGAAGAATAAGTAAGCAGCGCTTTTTACCGCTTTAGGAGTTGCAAGTTTTTGACCAACCAATCTAATTGGACCGATACGATCCTCATCAATTCCTTTTATGCCATCTGAGTAATCATTTGCATAGTTGACTGCAATTTGTAGCGAAAGACTTACCGTTAAGGCTAGTAGCGCTCGAACTGGATTAAAGGTAACCCCAGCCAGCGAAGTTCCTACTAAGACCGGCGCAATTGCAGCGGGCAGAGTTTTCGGTCTAGCTCCAGCTACCCACTCATTTAGCGCTGTCATTTAACCAATCTCTCAATTATTTTTGCACGATCCGTCTTACCAATTCCAACTACTGGAATCTCGTCTACTTTGTGAATTTCCTTAGGCGTTGCGTGCCCGCCAAATTTATTCTTCAAGAAGTGCGAAATCGTATCTTGCGGAAGCTCTAAAGTCGTGGCAATACAGAGGCGTTCGCCCCACTCCTGATCTGGCTTAGCAAAAGCGATAAAAATGCTATTAAAGTTTTCATTTAACTCGCGCTCAATCGTGCTCAACGAAATCTTTTCGCCGCCAGAAATAATCTGGTCATCTGACCTGCCAGATATAACTAGTTTTCCATTTTCTAATTGACCCATATCGGAAGTTCTAAACCAACCATCTTCTAGCGCAACTTCCGCCAACATGGGACCACGTAGGTAAATAATGTTTTCAATGATTTTTACATCAACACCATTTAATGGCGTTCCATTATAAATGCAGCCGCCAGAAGTTTCAGACATGCCATAAGTAGTAACAATATTGATTCCACGCGCCAGCGCAGCGTTTCGATCATCACTCGAAAGTGGTGCACCACCAACTAATACGGCCGTTGCATCCTGCAAATGTTTAAGCAATTTGCTTTCACTCGTAAGCGCGCGATGAAGTTGGGTTGGCACGATTGCAGTGAAATCCACTTTGGCGTATTCATTTGTGTTTCTAAAATCCTTCACTTCGCTCTTTAGTTCAATTGCTCTTACTAAAACATTTATCCCAGCAATATGGGTTAACGGAAGCAAGAGCGACCAACTATTTCCAATCTCTGCATTCAAGTAACGATTTGCAGCTTTTGCTGATGCCATTACCGCAGCAGCGGATAAGTGAATTTCTTTTGCTTTTCCAGTCGAGCCGCTTGTAGTGACAACTACAGCCACATCTGATGAAACGTTGGCACTTGAAATTTCGCCAAACCCAAGTGCTGGTCCTGATCCAGATAAAGCACTTTCAAGAGCGGTGCGAAGTTGTGCTATCGACCACTGATCTTGCGCATGAATTAATTCTCGTTTAGCAGTTGGCACCATAATTCGCTTAGGCTATTCCATATAACGCTGGCACGGATATATTGAATTATTGGAAGCAAGTGGAGGCAGGTTCGTGAGCAAACCGATTAAGCGAGAACCAGGAAGTCGCACAATCCCTAAATGGGAGCGTGGCGCTGGGTCGGAAAGCTTCACCGATGTTCGATATGAAATTGCTGAAGGCATGGCAAAAATAACTATCAATCGGCCAGAAGTGCGAAATGCGTTTCGTCCTGAAACTCTTTCGGAGTTAGAGAAAGCGTTCTCATTTGCTCGCGATGATGAAAAAGTTGGCGTAATTATTTTTACTGGCGCTGGTGATGAAGCTTTCTGTTCTGGTGGCGATATCAACGTTCGTGGTGATGATGGCTACATCGGAAGCGATGCACTTGGGAAAAAAGGTATTGGCCGTTTAAATGTTTTAGATTTACAAGTACAAATTCGCCGAACCCCTAAACCGGTTGTTGCAATGGTTGCTGGTTGGGCAATTGGCGGGGGTCACGTACTTCATGTTGTTTGTGATTTAACAATCGCTGCGGATAATGCAAAGTTTGGTCAAACTGGTCCAATGGTTGGATCTTTTGATGGCGGATACGGTGCAGGTTTATTAGCTCGCCACGTTGGCCAGAAGAAAGCTCGCGAGATCTGGTTTATGTGTCGGCAATACGATGCTCAAGAAGCGTTAGATATGGGACTTGTGAATACCGTAGTTCCAGTAAAAGAATTAGAAGCTGAAACTGTTTCTTGGTGCCGTGAAATGTTGCGCCATTCTCCAATGGCAATTCGATTACTTAAAGCTGGATTAAATGCGGCCGATGATGGATTAGCCGGCGTGCAACAACTTGCTGGCGATGCCACACTTCTTTTCTATTTAACAGAAGAAGGCCAAGAAGGTCGCGATGCTTATAAAGAGAAGCGCGAACCCAATTTTGATAAATTTCCTAAACGTCCTTAATTCTTTATGAGCGCAACAATTCTGGACGAAGTAATGACCTCGTTACACGTCTTATCTCTGCCAATGAAGGTCAAATTCCGCGGTATCGAGACGCGCGAAATTGCGCTATTTAGTGGTCCTTTTGGCTGGGGAGAATTTTCACCATTCTTAGAATATGACAACGTTGAATCTTTGCCTTGGTTAATGAGTGGAATCGAAGCGGCATTTGTGCAACCACCGGAACCACTAAGAAAATCAATTCCTATCAATGCAACACTTCCAGAGATAGATTCTAAAGTCAGAATTGGCGAAATTCTCGCCTGGTATCCAGGTTGCAAAACTGTAAAAATTAAAGTTGGCAACGATCTCGAACGAGATTTGGCACGAATTGCAATAGTTAGTTCAATACTTCCGACTGCAAAGATCAGAGTAGATGTAAACGGCAGTTGGGAAGTTGAATATGCAACTAGAGCGCTGCGCGCAATTTATGAAATTATTGGCGAACTCTTTGAATATGCAGAACAACCATGCGAGACAATTGCAGAACTTTGCGAATTAAAAGAGAAGCTGCAACTACCAATTAAAATTGCTGGTGATGAAGTATTTCGAAAGGCAAAAGATCCATTCTCGATAAATATTAATGGCGCGATCGACATAATGATTTTGAAAGCAGCGCCACTTGGTGGTATTCGCCGTTCACTAGCCCTAGCTTTGCATCACAGATTGCCAGCGGTGGTATCAAGCGCACTTGAATCAGCAGTTGGAATTTCACAAGAATTGCGGTTAGCAGCATCGCTTCCCGAATTGAATTACGACTCTGGCTTAGCAACTGGCGTACTTTTTACTAATGACGTTGGATCGCAACAAATTGTAGATGGTCAGATTTTGATGGAGCCACTCATTCCAAACCAAAAAGTGCTGTCAGATTTTGCAGCGCTTCCCGAACGTAAAACTTGGTGGCAAGATCGGATTAGAAAAACATGGGCGAATGGCGCCGCAGATTGGATAAAGCGAGAGGGGTGGAAACCTTGAATACCGCTACGAATTTGGCACGCCATACAATTCGCCAACTAATCGAACTTGGAATTAGCGATTTTGTACTTTCGCCAGGTTCGCGAAATGCTCCACTTTCCATTGCTTTATATGAAGCGCATCAACGCGGTTTGATTGAATTACATATCCGAATTGACGAGCGCAGCGCAGCCTTTTTTGCACTCGGGATCGCCAAAGCTACAAATCGCTACGTACCTGTGATTTGCACTAGTGGTACCGCAGTAGCCAATTACTATCCAGCAGTTCTCGAAGCGCACCATAGTGATATAAAACTATTAATACTCTCCGCTGATCGTCCGGCGCGAGTAAGAAATACTGGAGCTAATCAAACTACAAATCAAAAAGAAATTTTCCAGAATTTTGTGAGTGTAAGTATTGATACTGCAACTGCATTTGATGCGAAAAAATCACTTAATGGGTCAGGCCCAATTCATTTTAATTTACAATTTGATGAACCCCTCTTAACAACAGATTCTACAGATTGGTTACTTGGGATACACGTATCAGAACCAAAAGGGAAAACTAAAGTTAAGGGCGAAGTTAAAGTTTTGAAAAATCGTAGCGTAATTGTAGTTGGACATGATCGAGCTGGTTTTGAAATCAGCGAAATCGAAGCTTTTGCGAAATCATTAGGTGCACTTTTAATTGCAGAAGACCCATTGTCTTTTAAAGATTCGATTGCGTATGCACCAATTTTGCTTTCAAGTGAAAAAGCTAGAAATGACCTAACTCCAGATATAACTTTTGTAATCGGCAGAACCACCCTTTCAAGGTCTATAAATAATTTTATCCAAGGGGCTAAGTACCTAGTTGTAATTGATCCCCGCATGGAGAACGTTGATACAGCCAGAACTGCAGATGAAATGCATTTTGACATCCCAAGAATTAAAGAGACCGCTTCGCCGGATAATGAATGGATTAATCTCTGGCGTAAATATGAAATATTGGCTGCAAAATCCATCAGCGAATTGCCGGATTGGTGCGAAAGTTCAATTGCAAAATTAATTGCCTCAGAAATCCACGATGACTCGGCGTTATTCATCGCTTCATCAAGACCAATTCGAGATTTGGAAAGTTTTGCCTCACCAAGAAGTGGAATTAAAACTTTCGCTAACCGTGGGTTAGCCGGTATTGATGGCAACATCTCTGTTGCGATGGGAATTGCAACGCGTTTTCAAGAGTCAGTGGCAATCATTGGTGATCTTGGATTTTTACATGATGTATCAGCGTTAACAAATGTAGTAGATGTTAATTTATTGATTATTGTGATTGATAATAATGGTGGCGGCATATTTTCAACTCTGCCACAACGCGGCGTTCCTGGTTTCGAAAGTATTTTCGGAACACCTCACGGAATTGATATCGCGAAAGTTGCCTCAAGTTATGGGATCTCTAATGTAATTGTTAAGAACTCTTCTGACTTAAGCCATGAAATTGCCCATCATGTAGATGGCGTACGGGTTGTGGTGGTTAAAGTTCCTGATCGTGAAGAGAATGCAAATACCATTGCAAATGTACTTAAGAAATATAGCGAATTAGTGGTTCTCTAAAGCGCTACGTATTGGCAGTAATTTTGCTTGGCTTTCAGCATATTCACTTTCTGGTTCGGAACCATTAACTATCCCGCAACCAGCAAACAAACGAATAGTTTTTGCATCTTCACTAATCTGCCCGCATCTAAGCGCAATTCCTAATTCGCCATCTCCGCGTGCATCAATCCAACCGATTGGACCGGCATAGCGACCACGAGAGATACCTTCAATATCGTTGATTGTTTTCTTTGCTAAGGCAGTAGGAGTGCCGCACACCGCAGCTGAAGGATGTAACTTGTCTGCTAATTCAAATATATCTGCTGGACTTGCTGAATCTGTAAGAACGCCAGTCACATCTGTTGCTAGGTGCATAACATTTGCTAAATGCAAAACAAATGGAGTCTCTGGGACATTTGTAGAAGTACAAATTGGGGCCAAGACATCAGCAACAGACCGCACGGCATATTCGTGTTCTTCTAAATCTTTTGACGACCGAGCAAGCGATCCTGCCAAAGCTAAATCCTTTTCATCATTTCCAGTTTTGCGGATAGTTCCGGCCAAGATTCTTGAAGTTACTAATGATTTACTTAAACGCACTAACAATTCTGGAGTAGCGCCAACTAGGCCAGCATTTGAAAAAATCCAGGTAGCTGGATATTCCGCCGCTAAATTCTGCAGAATTCTTGCCACGCTAATTGGCGAAGTTACTTTGCAATCAATAAATCTGGCAAGCACAACTTTTTCTAGATAATTATTTTTGATTTCAGCGATGGCTTTAGAAACTCTAGCTTGCCATTCCACGCCATTACTTCCACTCCATTGCAATTCCAACGGTTTCGCAACGCTAGCGATTCGATGGACTATTGGTTGGGGCTTATTTCCAATCCAACTAACCCAAGACTTACCTTTTTTCTCACCAATTACGACCTTTGGAATTATCAATACCGACTCTTCGTTTTCAGAGAAGGAAAAGGATGCGAATAAAATTGGACCGGTCCCACTGCCAAGAACGTTGTTTGCAATATCAAAATTAAGTAGCTCGTTGCGCCACCAAGCGCGCGCTTTTTCAAAACGATCCGGTCCGGAAACTACGAGCCGTTTGTATTCACCAAATCCAATTAAGCCCTCGCCACCACGCACCCATGAGGAAATCGCGTCCTCATCTTCGATTGCGATCTCTAAAAGTGAAGGGTGATCACCGAGTAGTTCGGTGGTGAACCGTTGATTCACTGAAATCTCCCTTTAGCAGCTCGTTCGAAATTGAATTTGTAGGTCAGCGTACTACGCGCAAAGATAGGAGAGTGAATCAGGAAAATGGCAAGCGTGCGGATCTGAATAAGAATCCCGATGAGGTAGCGGCAATGTTTAATGGCGTCGCACGTCGATACGACATTGCCAATGACATTCTTAGTTTGGGCAGAACCAGATCTTGGCGGAAGAAAGTAAAAAAATTAATTGGACCATCTAGCGGAATGCAAATTCTCGATTTGGCTGCAGGAACTGGTTCTTCTAGCGAGCCGCTTGCGAAGGCCGGTGCATCGGTAACTGCGCTAGATTTTTCAGAGGGAATGTTAACTGCGGGGAGAAAACGTCGCCCTTATATTAATTTTGTTTTAGGCGATGCACTTGCACTGCCTTTTGAGAAAAATACTTTTGACGTAACAACAATTTCATTTGGATTAAGAAATACAAATAATTTTGACAAGGCTTTAACGGAAGCGTTACGTGTAACTAAAGTTGGCGGTCGATTATTTATAGTTGAATTTTCCGAGCCTACATTTGGACCATTTCGCTATATCTATCTGGAATATTTAATGCGAGCGCTCCCTTGGATAGCCAAGCGGGCGACATCCAACCCCGAGGCCTATATATATCTGGCGGAATCAATTCGAGCCTGGCCCAATCAGCGAGATTTGGCCGATCGAGTAGTGGCTGCAGGCTGGTCTGATGTGCATTTTAAGAATTTGACGGGTGGGGTTGTCGCAGTTCACATGGGAATCAAGGCTAGTTAATTTCGCCATATTTAACGGCTCACCTAGGATAAAGAACTGTGAACCCATATATTCCAATTCTGGTGATCGGTGCCTTCGGGTTCGGGTTCGGAGTATTTTCAATTGTCGCCGCAGCGCTTACTGGGCCAAAACGTTATAACCGAGCAAAAGCTGCAGCGTATGAATGCGGCATAGAACCAAGCCCACAAGCCCAAGGTGGCGGACGCTTCCCAGTCAAGTATTTCTTAACTGCAATGCTCTTCATTATTTTTGATATTGAAATTGTTTTCTTGTATCCATGGGCAGTTTCATTTGATCAACTCGGACTCTTTGGTCTTGTTGAAATGGTGCTATTTATTGGCACCGTCTTCGTTGCATACGCATATGTATGGCGACGTGGCGGACTGGAATGGGATTAATTGTGGGCTTAGAAGAAAAATTACCGAGCGGTTTCGTATTAACTTCAGTTGAGAAACTTGCGGGATATATGCGCAAGAACTCACTTTGGCCAGCAACATTCGGATTAGCTTGCTGCGCAATTGAAATGATGGCAGCTGGTGCAGGTCGTTACGATTTAGCTCGATTTGGCATGGAAGTATTCCGAGCTTCGCCTAGACAAGCGGATTTAATGATTGTTGCTGGACGAGTTTCAAACAAAATGGCGCCAGTTCTCCGCCAGATTTATGATCAAATGGCTGCCCCTAAATGGGTAATTGCAATGGGCGCATGTGCATCCTCTGGTGGAATGTTTAACAACTATGCAATCGTGCAAGGTGTAGACCATGTTGTCCCTGTCGATATTTATCTGCCAGGTTGTCCACCTCGTCCAGAGATGTTGATGGATGCAATTTTGAAGTTACATGAACATATTGGTGATGCAAAGCTTGGTGTAAATCGTGAAAAAGTTATTCGCGAAGTTGAAGCAGCTGCGCTCGCTGCTGTGCCAACTCATTCACTTCCAGTCTTTGGCTCGAGTGCATGAGTCAAGATAAGAGTTTAAATTCAGGCGCTTTTGGCGTATCTGGAACTGGCGACACATCTGGTTATGGTGGGCTTGTCAGAAATAAAGTAAAACCTGGTTCTTCAGAGCGCCCATTTGGAAGTTATTTTGATGATGTTACTGATGAACTTGAGCGAGCATTTCCAGAATTTAACGATGCGATTGAGAAAGTTATTGTTGATAGGGATGAGCTAACACTTCATGTTAAAGCGTCACACCTTTTTGATACAGCTAAGAAACTCCGTGATACCGAAACTCTTAGATTTGAACAGTGCATGGGCGTTAGCGGTGCACATTACCCAGAAGATAAGAATCGTGAACTTCATGCGGTTTACCACTTACTTTCAATGACGCATAATCGCCGAATCAGAATTGAAGTTTCAATTCCCGATTCAAATCCACACCTACCTTCACTCGTTGAAGTTTGGGCGGGGTGTAATTGGAATGAACGTGAAACCTTTGACATGTTTGGAATAATTTTTGATGGACATCCAGGACTTACTCGTATTTTGATGCCAGATGATTGGCCAGGACATCCGCAACGAAAAGATTATCCACTTGGCGGAATTGACGTTGAATATAAAGGCGCAGTAATACCTCCTCCTGACGAACGGAGGAAGTACCAATGAGCCACGATCCGTATGCATCCACACGTGAGACAACTGAAGGCACCGTTTATTCTGTAACCGGCGGTGATTGGGATTCATTAGTAACTGAAATTGGCGCAACAAAAGAGGAGCGCGTTGTTGTAAACATGGGGCCACAGCACCCATCTACACATGGCGTACTTCGTTTAATTCTGGAACTTGAAGGTGAAACTGTCACTGAAACGCGCTGTGGTATTGGGTACTTACATACTGGAATTGAAAAGAACTGCGAATACCGCACTTGGACTCAAGGGGTAACTTTCGTAACCCGCATGGATTATTTAGCACCACTTTTCAACGAGGCGGCATATTGCTTAGGTGTTGAGAAGTTGCTTGGGATTACCAACGATATAACCGAGCGTGCTTCCGTTATTCGAGTATTAATGATGGAATTAAATCGAATTTCTTCACACATGGTTGCGCTAGGTACTGGCGCACTCGAACTTGGCGCACTTTCGCCAATGATTTTCGCATTCAGAGAGCGCGAATTAGTCCTCGATATCTTCGAGATGGTTTCAGGTCTTCGTATGAATATGGCTTACATTCGTCCAGGCGGTGTCGCGCAAGATTTGCCAGAAGGTGCAACTGCAAAGATTCGGGCAACTGTAAAAGAGTTACGGGTTAATTTCAAAGATAACGCAAAGCTTTTGATTGGTAACACAATTTGGTTGAAGCGTACAAAAGATATTGGAATCCTAGATCTTGCTGGTTGTACAACTTTGGGAGTTACTGGACCAGTGCTTCGCGCAACTGGAATGCCTTGGGATCTTCGGAAAACGCAACCATATTGCGGTTACGAGAATTATGATTTTGATGTCATTACCGCGGATACTTCAGACGTTTATGGCCGATTCTTAATTCGAATGAATGAGCTTGAGCAGTCACTCCGAATTATTGAACAAGCTTGTGACAAGTTAGATGTTCTTGAGGGTCAACCAGTAATGGTTGCGGATAAGAAAATCGCATGGCCGTCACAATTAGCACTTGGTGGCGATGGACTTGGCAATTCACTAAACCATATTCGCGAAATTATGGGTACTTCGATGGAATCGCTGATTCATCACTTTAAGTTAGTAACTGAAGGTTTCCGAGTCCCGGCCGGCCAGGTTTATAGCGCCGTAGAATCACCTAGAGGTGAACTTGGCGTTCATTTAATTTCAGATGGCGGAACTCGCCCTTATCGAGTTCACTTTAGAGAACCATCTTTTAATAACCTCCAATCAACAGCTGCGATGTGTGAAGGTTCGCAAATTGCCGACATCGTTGGTGCGGTAGCTTCGATTGATCCAGTTATGGGAGGCGTCGATCGCTAATGCCATTTACAAATGAAGATTTCACCGTGATCGATTCGATAATTAATCGTTACCCTCGCAAACGTTCTGCGATCATGCCGTTATTACATTTCGCGCAGGCTCGTGACGGTTATGTAACGAATGAATCAATCGAAACAATTGCCGAAAAATTAGATTTAGAAACAGCAGAAGTAATTGCAGTTGTAAGTTTCTATACCCAATACAAACGCGAACCAGTAGGGGAATACCATGTTGGTGTTTGCATCAACACTCTTTGTGCAGTTATGGGCGGCGATGCAATTTATGAAGGTTTGAAAGAACATCTTGGAATTGAAAATAATTGTGCGACTAAAGATGGCAAAGTTTCGTTAGAACGAATTGAATGCAACGCAGCTTGTGATTATGCACCCGTAGTTATGGCGAACTGGGAGTTCTACGATAATCAAACTGTGCAATCTGCTAAAGATTTAGTTGATGCTATACGCAGTGGAAATCCACCAGCTCCAACTCGCGGGCCAGATAAATTGCCTACATGGCGCGAAAACTCCGCAGTACTTGCAGGCATTAGTGATGGTCGCGCAGGCGAAGGTGTATCTGCAGGCGAACCTTCATTACTTGGATTGAAACTTTCAAAGGAAGGTAAGTAATGTCTAAGTTAACGCCTGTCCTTTCCGCAAATTGGGATGAAAAAGATTCATTCACAATTGCGGGTTATAAACGAAATGGTGGCTATAAAGCTATAGAAAAAGCGCTCGCCATGGAGCCAGATGCCGTAATTCAGAGCGTCAAAGACTCCGGATTACGTGGTCGTGGTGGCGCTGGTTTCCCTACTGGAATGAAGTGGGGTTTTATTCCACAAGGCGATAACAAAGAACATTACTTCGTAGTTAATGCCGATGAATCAGAGCCAGGCACTTGTAAAGATACGCCGCTGATGATGGCAAACCCACATGTATTGATCGAAGGAATCATTATTGGTTCTTATGCAATCCGAGCTAACCATGCATTTATTTATATCCGCGGCGAAGTTGCGCATGTAATTCGTAGAGTCCAGCAAGCAATCGAAGATGCATACAAAGCCGGGTACCTCGGCAAAAATATTTTAGGAAAAGGTTTTGATTTAGAATTAATTCTACACGTTGGTGCTGGTGCATATATCTGTGGCGAAGAAACTGCGCTACTAGATTCGCTAGAAGGTTTCCGCGGCCAACCAAGACTTCGCCCGCCATTCCCAGCGATTGCTGGTTTATATGCGCGACCAACCATCGTAAATAACGTTGAAACCGTAGCATCGGTACCTTCTATTATTGCGAACGGCCCAGAATGGTTCGCCGCAATTGGAACCGAGAAGTCAAAGGGTTACACCTTGTACTCACTATCTGGCCATGTTAATAATCCTGGTCAATTTGAAGCGCCACTTGGAATCACGCTTCGAGAATTACTAGAACTTGCTGGTGGAATTCGAAACGGACATAAATTGAAATTCTGGACACCTGGTGGATCTTCAACGCCATTATTTACAGATGCACATTTAGATACCCCGTTAGATTACGAAGGCGTATCAGCCGCCGGTTCGATGCTCGGCACAAAAGCGTTACAAATTTTTGATGAAACAACTTGCATAGTGCGCGCGGTACTGCGTTGGACTGAATTTTATAAACATGAATCTTGCGGTAAATGCACACCATGTCGTGAAGGCACGTGGTGGTTGGTGCAAATTCTCAAAGATTTAGAGCATGGCAAAGGCACCGCTGAAGATTTAGATAAGTTGCTCGACCTCTGTGACAACATTATGGGACGCTCGTTTTGCGCTCTTGCTGATGGCGCTGCCAGTCCGATCATTTCTTCAATCCGGTACTTTAAAGATGAATACTTACAACACCTTGCAATTGGTGGATGCCCATTTGATTCAGTTGCATCAACCATTTTTGCTACTTCGCCTGCGGGAGGTGCAAAATAATGAGTACTCAAGAAGTTTCCGCTGATGTAACACTTGAATTAATTACGCTAACTATTGATGGTTTTGAAGTAACAGTTCCTAAAGGAACGCTGGTTATTCGTGCAGCAGAAAAATTGGGAATACAAATTCCACGATTCTGCGATCATCCGCTGCTAGATCCTGTCGGAGCATGCCGCCAATGCTTAGTTGATATTGAAATTAACGGTCGTAAATTTCCTAAACCTCAAGCATCCTGCACAATCCCAGTTGAAACTGGAATGGTTGTAAATACTCAACTAACTTCTAACGTTGCAGAAAAAGCGCAAAAAGGAATTATGGAATTCCTTTTAGTGAACCACCCACTTGATTGTCCAGTTTGCGATAAAGGCGGCGAATGTCCACTACAGAATCAAGCGATGAGCAATGGGAATGGCGAATCTCGTTTTGATGGTTATAAGCGAACCTTTGAAAAACCCATTAAAATTTCAGCGCAAGTACTTCTAGATCGCGAACGCTGCATTCTTTGTGCCCGTTGTACTCGATTCTCAGAGGAAATCGCAGGCGATCCATTTATAACTTTGAATGACCGTGGCGCGCTACAACAAGTTGGCATCTATGAAGAAAAACCATTTGATTCTTACTTCTCTGGAAACACAATTCAGATTTGCCCAGTTGGTGCGTTAACTGGCGCTTCTTATCGTTTCCGAGCTCGCCCTTTCGACTTAGTTTCAACGCCATCTGCTTGCGAACACTGCGCCAGCGGATGCGATATGCGTACCGATGTGCGCCGCGGGAAAACGCTCCGTCGCCTTGCTGGAGATGACTCTCAAGTAAATGAAGAGTGGAACTGCGATAAAGGTCGTTGGGCATTTAAATATGCAACTGCAAACAATCGAATCAAAACTCCAATGATTCGTGGCGCTGACGGTGAATTGCATGAAGCTTCATGGCCGGAAGCGTTGGCAACTGCGGCTGCTGGTTTAAGTGTTAATCGCGCTGCAGTACTCGTTGGTGGCCGAGCCACAGTTGAAGATGCTTATGGATACAGTAAATTTGCACGCGTCGCTTTAAACACAAACGATATTGATTTCCGTTCCCGAGTTCATACCGATGAAGAGCGAGATTTCTTAACTAGCGCAATTGTTGGCGTTCAAGTGAATTACTCTGCTATTGACCGCGCAGATCACTTGGTATTAATTGGCTTTGAACCTGAAGACGAATCTCCAATTGTTTTTCTTCGCGCATACAAGCAAGTTCGTAAGCGTGGCTTAAAAGTCACCACTATTGCACCATTTACAACTCGAGGCAGCAAAAAACTTAACGCCCAAGTAATTAAATCGGCTGCAGGCAATGAATCTCAATTGATCTCAAAAATTTCTGGGCTTACTTCTAAATCTGTAATCTTGGTGGGCGAGCGGTTATGTGAATCATATGGCGCACTTTCAGCAGCACTTACGCTTGCACAAACTAGCGGTGCAAAACTTGCCTGGATTCCTCGACGTGCTGGTGAGCGCGGCGCTATAGAAGCTGGCGCAATCGGAACTCTGCTACCTGGTGGTCGTCCAGTTAGTGATGTTGCAGCTCGCGTAGATATACAAAGTGCATGGGGAGTTAAATCAATTCCGGAGAACATTGGTCGAACAACTTCTGAAATTCTTGTTGGTTTACAAAGCGGCGACATTGATTCCTTATTAGTAGGCGGCGTTGATCCGTTAGATATCTCTGCTGATGCCCTAGTCGGACTCGAAAAAGCATTTGTGGTGAGCCTAGAAATGCGCCATAGCTCTATTACTGAAATTGCTAACGTAATTCTGCCGATAGCTGCTGTAGTCGAGAAGAGCGGATCGTTCTTAGATTGGGAAGGTCGCGCTCGCGCATTCGAAACAGCAGTTGATGTTCCTGATCTTCGAAGCGATGTTCGGATACTTTCGATGATCGCAGAAAAAATGGGCAAGCCAATTAATCTGCCAACTGTTGCGGCTGCAGCTAATGAGTTTGCCTCACTTGGGAATTGGGACGGCGCTCGTGCGCCATTCATAGCCGCTAGTGGTACAGCAATTTCAGGCGATACTATTTTGGCAAGCTGGCGGTTACTTCTAGATGCTGGCTCACTACAAGACGGCGAAGTAAATTTAGCAAATACAGCGCATCCATCTGTTGCAGTTATTTCCACAGACCGTGCCGAAAAATTAGGCGTTAAGAGCGGCGACCCAGTTCGAGTTTCAAATAGCCGAGGTGAAATCACTTTGCCTTGTGAAATAAAAGATATAGAAAGCAATTCAGTTTGGGTTCCAAGAAATTCACATACTTCGAAAACAATTGCAACGCTTGGTATTGCAAGTGGCGCATCAGTATCGGTGGTGAAGGCATGACAACTGCACAGTTAATCGGACAAGATCCTGGTTGGATTATCGCCGTTAAAGGGCTAATCGTTTTTGCAGTATGCATTTTGTTAACTCTGATGTCAGTATGGGGCGAACGTAGAATCGTTTCTATTATGCAAATGCGTATTGGGCCGAACCGCGTAGGCAAGTTTGGACTATTGCAAGCGCTTGCTGACGGCGTTAAATTAGCTTTGAAAGAAGATTTAATTCCAAAAGCAGCAGATCGAATTGTTTTCGTAATAGCACCGATAATTAGCGCGACCACTTGCTTTATGTCGTTCGCAGTTATTCCATTTACTGGCAAAGTTAATTTCTTCGGCCATGAAACTGCGATGCAGCTAACCGACCTTCCAGTCGGCGTTTTATACGTACTTTCCATCGCTTCCGTTGGGGTTTATGGAATCGTGCTAGCTGGTTGGTCATCTGGATCTACTTATCCATTACTCGGCGGATTGCGCTCTAGCGCTCAAGTAATTTCTTACGAAGTTGCGATGGGTCTTTCATTAGTAGCAGTTTTCATTTATGCCGGATCCATGTCGACTTCGGATATTGTCGCTGCGCAAGATAAATGGTGGTACTCAGTTGTGCTTTTCCCATCTTTTGTTATTTATGCAATATCTATGGTTGGCGAAACAAACCGCGCACCGTTTGATTTAGCTGAAGCTGAAGGCGAATTAGTCGGTGGATTCCATACTGAATATTCTTCACTTAAATTCGCACTCTTCTTCTTAGCTGAATATGTAAACATTATTGCGGTTTCTGCTTTAGCAACAACGCTATTCCTTGGCGGATACCATGCATTTCCTGGTCTTGGATTTACTGAAAGTTGGCTCGGCGGTTGGTTCACACTATTTTGGTTTGCAATCAAAGTTCTCGGTTTCTTCTTTGTATTCGTTTGGTTACGTGGAACTTTGCCAAGACTTCGTTACGACCAATTCATGAAATTTGGTTGGAAAGTATTAATTCCAGTTTCATTGGCGTGGATTCTTATAGTCGCAACACTGCGAACACTTTCACTTGAGGGCGCACCGCAGGCAGTTATTGTTGGATTTACTTTAGGTATTGTGTTAATCGTCCTTGCAGTTTCATCACTTTTCGATCGTGCACGCGAAAAAAATGAAGTGACAGCAAGAGATATTGGCGAAATTTCAACACCATCCTTCCCAGTCCCAGCACTTCCTGTAGCTAAAGCGAGATTGGAAGATCATGTCTGAGATATACAACATTGAACCTTTTAAAAATGATGCCATTGAAAAAGCTGCTGCCGAATCATCACCTGTTTTAGATAACGGACCAAGTACATTCTTAACCCAACTTCTTGGTTTCTGGGTAACTTTCAGAACGATGTTTAAGAAGCCAAATACAGTGCAATATCCGGAAGTTAAAGAGCCAACTGCGCCTAGATTCCACGGCCGCCACCAATTAAATCGCCACCCTGATGGTCTTGAGAAATGCATTGGTTGCGAACTTTGCGCATGGGCTTGTCCAGCAGATGCAATCTACGTTGAAGGCGAAAGTAATACCGAGGAAGCGCGATTTTCACCAGGCGAGCGATATGGCAAGGTTTATCAAATTAATTATTTGCGATGCGTATTCTGCGGATTATGTATTGAAGCTTGCCCAACTCGCGCGCTAACAATGACTAACGAGTATGAATTAGCTGATGATTCTCGAGAAAAATTAATTTATGAGAAACAAGATTTACTATCTCCAATACATCAAGGAATGATCATGCCACCGCACCCAATGGCACCTGGCGCAGATGAAGGCAGTTATTACCGCGGCGAAGTTAAAGGCGTACAACAATGATTCGGCTCTCCCTAGAAATTGGTCAAACTCAAAAACCAGAAGCAATTCTATTTTATATTTTGGCTCCACTATCAGTTTTAGCTGCGCTCGGAATGCTAATTGTTAGAAAAGCAGTGCACTCGGCACTTTTGCTTGCATGGGTAATGATTACGCTAGCAATTTTTTACATAGCTCTCGATGCCGCGTTCCTAGGAATTGTGCAGATCGTGGTTTATACCGGAGCGGTGATGATGCTCTTCTTATTTATTTTGATGTTAGTCGGCGTAGATGCTCCAGATTCACTTACTGAAAATATTAAAGGGCATCGCGCCACTGCGATTGTGGCAGCGCTCGGATTTGGTGGTCTGTTAATTTCACTAATCGGTCGTGCCACTTTAAATCACGTCTCAGTCGGATTAGCGATGGCAAACGAACCGGGTAACGTTCAAGGTTTAGCATCGCTAATTTTCACGCAGTATGTCTTTCCATTCGAAGTTATTTCGGCGCTACTTATTACAGCCGCTCTAGGTGCAATGGTTTTGGCACATAGTCAGAAAAGTGCCGGGGCCCGCCTTAGTCAGCGTGCATTATCAAGCGTTCGATTCCGAGGCGATTCACTGGCAAATGCTGCTGGTCTCCCAAGTTCTGGTGTATTTGCTCGTCACAACGCAGTAGATGTTCCAGCGTTATTACCAGATGGCACTCCAGCAAAGAACTCAATCTCAGGGGTATTGACCGCGCGAGGCGATGTTCAAGACTCTACTCAGTATGCGCTTGGTTCGCTTCCGAAAGTTGATGACGAGAGTGGTGACAAGTAATGAACTCCGCTAATTATCTTTATCTATCAGCAATGTTATTTACGATCGGTGCTGTTGGCGTTGTTATCCGACGCAATGCAATCGTAGTTTTTATGTGTATTGAACTTATGTTGAATGCAGCGAATTTAGCATTTGTAACTTTTGCGCGGATCAACGGAACCCTTGATGGTCAAATCATTGCATTCTTCACCATGGTAGTTGCTGCCTGTGAAGTTGTTGTCGGATTAGCAATCATCGTTACCATTTTCCGCTCTCGTCGCTCAACTTCTGTCGACGACGCAAGTTTGTTGAAGCGGTGATGAAATGACATCAAATAACTTGGTATACCTAATTGCGCTTCCACTATTTAGTTCAGGTTTCTTAATGATGCTTGGCCGTAGAGCTGATAAGTGGGGCCACATTTTTGCTACTTTAATTTCAGCATCCGCATTTGGCATTGGCGCATTTGAATTTTTACAGATGCTGGCTCGGCCATCGGAATCTCGAGCCGTAACTCAAAAACTTTTCTCATGGATTTCAGTTGGTACCTTTCAAGTTGATGCCTCACTCCTTCTAGATCAACTTTCAATTTCATTTGTACTACTTATTACCGGCGTTGGAACTTTGATTCATATCTATTCCATTGCATATATGTCCCATGATTTAGATCGCCGCCGCTTCTTTGCATTCCTTAACTTCTTTATCGCCGCGATGTTGTTGTTAGTACTAGGTGATTCTTATCTAAATCTCTATGTGGGCTGGGAGGGTGTGGGCCTTGCTTCATACCTACTTATTGGCTTCTGGAACCAAAAACCGGAGTATGCGACAGCCGCAAAGAAAGCTTTCATAGCTAACCGAGTAGGCGATGTCGGTCTCTCACTTGCAATCATGATTGCTTTTGCAACATTTGGCACAGTTTCATTTGCTGGCGTCGAAGAGAAAGTTTCTGGTGCGTCAACGGCCGCGCTAACTGGAATTGGATTGATGCTGTTACTTGCCGCAACTGGTAAGTCTGCACAATTCCCATTGCAATCATGGCTTGGCGATGCGATGGCTGGTCCAACTCCAGTATCGGCTTTGATCCACGCTGCAACGATGGTAACTGCAGGCGTTTACTTGATTACTCGTTCTAATTTCATTTTTGATAACGCCCCAACAGCTCAACTTTGCGTTGTGATTATCGGAGCAATTACGCTGATGTTTGGTGCGTTAATAGGTACCGCTAAAGATGATATTAAGAAAGCACTTGCGGCCTCAACAATGTCGCAAATTGGCTACATGATTCTTGCAACCGGACTTGGTCCAGTTGGTTATGCATTTGCAATCATGCATCTTCTAACTCATGGTTTCTTCAAAGCTGGAATGTTTTTGGGTGCAGGTTCAGTAATGCACGGCATGGATGATGAAGTTAACATGCGGAAATATGGCGGCCTTGGAAAGTTAATGCCAATAACTGCAATTACTTTTGGCCTTGGCTATTTAGCAATCATCGGAGTACCACCATTTGCCGGCTTCTACTCTAAAGATAAAATTATTGAAACTGCATTTAACTCCGAAGGCATCAAAGGATTGTTCATTGGTGGAGCTGCTCTACTTGGCGCACTCGTCACCGCTTTCTATATGACTCGCGTAATAATTCTTACCTTCACTGGCGCAAAACGTTGGGACGAGAAAGCGCATCCACATGAATCACCTTTCTTAATGTGGGGACCAATGGCAATTTTGGCTATCGGATCAGTCGCTTCCGGATTCCTACTTTCCAGCGGAAATCGCTTTGTTTCTTGGCTAGCTCCAGTTGTTAATAGCCATGAAGTTGAACATGCGGAACGCTTCCAACCTGTAGTGGTTACAACTATGGCTTTGGTTGCGGTATTAATTGGCGTTGCAATTGCAATTGCTAAGTATCGAAGCGATGTTCCACGTGTAGCACCTACCAATGTCAACATATTTACCAAGATTGCTCGACGCGATTTGTTGCAAGACGATTTCAACGAAGCAGTTTTGATGCGTCCGGGCCAAGCCCTTACAAATTTCTTAGTAGCAACAGATGAGAGAGCAATCGATGGCGCGGTTAGAACCGTTGGCGCAGTGGTTATCGGAAGTTCAAAAGGAATTCGTAAAACTCAGAATGGTTTTGTTCGTAGCTACGCACTCTTAATACTTTTTGGCGCTTTTGCGCTACTCGCAACAATCTGGGTCGTAACGTTATGAACTATTTAACTTCGCTTGGTGCGCTACCACTTCTTGGCGCATTGCTAATTTTCACACTTCCGAAAAGCAAGAGTAATTCCGCTAAATGGTTAGCACTTGCAACATCAATCGCAGTGGCTTTCTTAGGCGTATTAATTGCGCTTCGATTTGAAATTGATCGCCCAGGTTTTCAATTCGTTGAGAATTACTCTTGGATTCCGTCATTTGGAATAAATTACAGTCTTGGCATTGATGGCATCGCGTTAGTTTTGATATTAATGTCCGTTATTTTGGTACCAATCGTGATTGTTGCCGGCTGGCACGAATCTGAAGGTGGACGATGGGGAAGTAAGACTTTCTATATTCTAATCCTAATTTTAGAAACCATGATGATCGGCGTCTTTGCTGCCACCGATGTTTTCCTATTTTATGTTTTCTTTGAAGCTATGTTGGTTCCGGTTTATTTCTTAATCGGTGGCTACGGCGTTGGCGAACGTGCGGCAGCCGCTGTTAAATTCTTGCTATACAGCTTATTTGGCGGGCTATTAATGCTCGCAGCAATCATTGGTATTTATGTGATCTCGGGCCATCAAGGCGGTCATACTTTTGATATTGAAAAACTCTCACAATTAACCATTGATTCGACAACTCAGAATTTCTTATTCCTTGGTTTCTTTATCGCGTTCGCAATTAAAGCACCGCTATGGCCGCTGCACACTTGGTTGCCAGATGCAGCTAAATCTGCAACGCCAGGAACATCGGTTCTGTTGTTAGGCGTACTAGATAAAGTCGGAACTTTTGGAATGATTCGATATTGCATCAAACTCTTTCCAGAATCTTCGAAGACCTTTACACCGATAATAATTGTCTTAGCGCTAATCTCAATTCTTTATGGTGCATTCTTAGCAATTGGACAGAAAGATATAAAGGGTTTAATCGCATTTACTTCGATTTCTCACTTTGGTTTTATCACAATGGGAATTTTTGCAATGACCACCCAAGGACATTCTGGCGCTACGCTTTATATGGTTAACCACGGATTCTCTACCGCTGCACTCTTTTTAGTAGCAGGATGGATTTCCAAGCGACGCGGTTCCTCAACGATTGCAGATTTCGGTGGATTGCAGCGCGTTACGCCAGTACTCGCATGGACATTTTTCATTGCTGGACTTTCAAGTTTGGCCTTACCTGGACTTTCCAGTTTCGTTAGCGAATTCTTAGTCCTTGTTGGAACATATACTCGATATCCAGTAGCAGCAGTAATTGGAACTTTAGGAATTGTTTTGGCAGCGCTGTACATATTAATTCCAGTTCAAAAAGCGTTACATGGTCCTATCACGCCAGGTAATGAGAACTTGACTGACATAACTAGACGTGAACGTATTGCGATTGCACCAGTAATTGCGGTAATCATTTTCTTAGGTTCCTATCCAAAGCCATTACTAGATGTCATTAATCCTGCCTCAGTTGCAACGTTAACTGCAGCTGGTTTTAGCGATCCAGCTCCAACAGTGGGAGGGAAATAGCCATGAGCGATACTCCTGTTCTGCAATATTCATTCCTGGCACCAATATTGATCGTTCTTGGCGGTGCGGTTATCGGAGTCTTGCTCGAAGCTTTTGCCGCTGCTAAACGCCGTGCAGTCTTACAACTCACACTAACTCTCGGAACGCTTTTCATTGCGTTTCTTTCATTGCTAAGAATTCGAAATTTAACTTCAGCTAAAGCCGCGATGGGCTCGGTCATGATCGATGGCCCAACTATTTTGATGCAAGGAACAATTCTCTTAATTGCATTCTTCGCAGTAATGATTATCGGAGATGTGGATAATTTCACGGCGCAAGCATCGGCTGTTCCTGGTTCAGATGAAGAGAAGAGCGCACTGCAAGCTGGTCGCCAACAAACTGAAATTTTCCCATTAACACTTTTCGCTGTTGCTGGGATGTTGCTCTTCCCAGCCGCTAATGATCTAGTCACACTTTTTGTAGCTCTTGAAGTCTTATCACTACCACTTTATTTAATGGCTGGACTTTCTCGGCATCGACGCCTCTTCTCACAAGAAGCTGCGCTTAAGTACTTCTTGCTCGGGGCGTATGCTTCTGCATTCTTCTTATTTGGCGCCGCATTCCTATATGGATTTTCATATTCAGTAACTCTTTCTGGAATACATGCAGCAGTTATCGGCGGCACTGCTAACAATATTTTCTTATTGATTGGATTGACTTTTATTTCTCTTGGTTTACTTTTCAAAGTAGGCGCAGTGCCATTTCATGCTTGGACGCCCGATGTTTATCAAGGAGCTCCAACTCCTATTACAGGTTTTATGGCAGCAGCTACAAAAGTTGCAGCATTCGGTGCGATGCTACGTATCTACTATGTAACTTTTGCCGAAGCTAACTGGAATTGGCGTCCAATCCTTACCGTTATTGCAATCGCAACTATGTTGGTTGGATCAATAGTTGCCATTACCCAGCGCGATATCAAGCGAATGTTGGCTTACTCATCCATTGCACATGCTGGCTTCTTATTAACTGGAGTAATTGCGCTAAATAAAGCTGGATTAGCGGCAACCCTCTTCTACCTTTTGGCTTACGGTTTCGCCACAATCGGAGCTTTCGGAGTTATTACTTTAGTTCGAGATTCATCTGGCGAGATAACAGATTTAAATCGCTGGGCTGGACTTGGCCGTAGATCGCCAAAAATTGCAGCCCTCTTCTCATTTTTCTTATTTGCATTTGCCGGAATTCCATTAACGAGTGGCTTCATTGGAAAATTTGCGATCTTCACCGCTGCTTATGAATCTGGAAATATCGGAGTCGTTGTGGTCGGCGTACTTTCTAGTGCGATCGCTGCGTTCTTCTATATTCGGGTAATTGTGATGATGTATTTTGCTGACGATAATGGCGATTCACTAACTGTTGTTATTCCTTCACCGCTCACCTCAATTGCAATTTGGGTTTCTGGTGGAGTTACATTAGTACTCGGTGTTTATCCAACACCGGTCTTGAATGCAATTAATACTCTCGCAACGTTTATTCGTTAACGAAATAACTGTGATGTCTCAAGTTGGCGCAACCGGAATACCAAATCTTGATCCGGTTTTTGAAGAAGAATTACTTGCGCAATTAAATGAAGTAGAAGAATTACTCAAAATCCGAATCCAAGGGGATTACCCGTTAGTTATCGAAACTTCGCGCCATCTTGTTGAAGCTGGCGGCAAAAGACTTAGACCTTTACTTGCGCTTATTACTGGCCATTTAGGAAAAATGAATGGTGATGTAATTAAAGCTGCTACTGCTTGCGAACTTACTCATCTTGGAACTTTGTATCATGATGATGTAATGGATGAAGCGTCGTTACGACGTGGAGTAGAGAGCGCTAATAACCGTTGGGGGAATAGTGTTGCAATTCTTACCGGTGATTATCTATTTGCGAAGACTTCAAATCTGCTCTCTGAAGTGGGCCCCGAAGCAGTTAGATTGCAAGCGGTAACTTTCGAACGCCTTGTTATTGGGCAAATCTTGGAAACCCAAGGTCCAAAAAATGGCGAGGATCCATTAACGCACTATCTCCGCGTAGTTGCTGATAAAACAGGTTCTTTAATTTCAGCAAGCGCGCGCTTTGGCGCAATGCTCTCTGGTGCATCAAAAGAAGCGATGGAAATTGTTACCGAGTTTGGCGAAAAAATTGGCGTAGCGTTTCAACTAGCTGATGATGTAATTGATATCGCAAGTGATTCTCATCAATCTGGCAAGACACCTGGAACCGATTTAAAAGAAGGCGTTCCAACCCTCGTCACAATTCGGGTTATGCAATCGAAGGATCCCAAAGATGCTGAGCTAAAAGCTTTGCTCGCAAAACCAATTCATGACGATAAGACAGTAGCGGAAGTTATTTTGAAATTAAGAGCACACCCGGCGCTATTAGAATCAAGAGCCCAACTTCATGAAGTCGCAAATAACGCAAAGAAATTATTGAGTGGATTGCCAATCAGTCCAGCTCGAACTGCTCTAGAAAACTTATGCTCCGCTATTGTCGATAGATCGGCTTGATTTAACTAAATCAGTTCCAAGAAATACCAAAGCAATCCAGATAAAGATAAAACCGATTAATTTCGAAGCCACCATATCTTCATGATTTACTAAAATTCCAATAAAGAACATAATAGTTGGGGTTATATATTGCAGTAATCCAACTGTAGTAAGTGGCAACCTAAGCGTTGCGCCATTGAACATTAATAGCGGTGCAATCGTGGCAAAGCCCGCTCCAATTAAAAGTAAAGTGTTAGGGAAACTGTGACCGAATTGCGCGGTTCCCTTTGATTCCAGATAAATCAAGTAACCAACATTTGGAATTAAGGCAAAGAGGGTTTCTACTGAAAGTGCTTCCAGAGCCCCGGCGTTTAGAGTCTTTTTTAACAAACTGTATGAACCCCATGTAACCGCAAGTGAAACCGCGATCCATGGAAAAGATCCATACCCAACGGTGAGAATAACTACGCCAATCGCAGCTAACCCAACCGCTATTTTCTGAGCTTTTCTTAGTTTTTCATGTAAAAAAGTGACGCCGAATGTCACAGTGATAAGCGGTGTCATGTAATAGCCGAGCGCAGATTCAACGACTCGATCTACTGAAACTGACCAGATATAAACAAACCAATTAATAGTGAGGAAACCAGAAGTAGAAAGCAAAATAATAGCGCTTCTTTTATTTCTTAATAGTGCGAAACCATTTCCAAGTTGCTTACGGAACTTGAGTGCAGATACGCAGATTACAAGCGACCAAATTCCACGATTCGCCAGAATTTCGCTAGGAGAAGCATCGTTAAGTGCTTTCCAATAGAACGGCAACGCTCCCCATAAAAAGTATGCGCCTAATCCAAGTAATAGTCCGGCTTTATTACGAGTCAATTTGTTATCTGAAATTCTGGAATTGCACTGCGAAATCTAATGGAGCGCTCTTTATCATTGCGATTGCTTCCTGCAAGTCATCTTTGCTCTTGCTAGAAACACGCAGTTCATCACCTTGGATTTGAGTTTTTAAATTTTTAGATCCTTCGTCCTTTAGCAACTTAGCAATTTTCTTAGCGTTCTCCTGTGAAATTCCCTCTTTAATGGCTGAAAAAATCCGATAAACCTTGCCACTAAGCATCGGCTCGGCAGTATCTAAATACTTCAAGGAAACTGTTCGCTTGACCATCTTTTCCTTCAACACGTCAAGCGCCGCTTTTGCTCGCTCTTCAGTTTCAGATTCCACCAAAATCTTTTCGCCAGACATTTCAATTTTTGTGCCAGTATTCTTAAAATCAAATCTCGTTGCGATCTCGCGCGAAGCTTGGTTCAAAGCATTATCAAGCTCCATGCGATCGACTTTTGAAACTACATCGAAACTGGAATCAGCCATTGCTATGCTCCCACTTATATGTTTTCAGATTTCTATACGTACCAAGCCCCTAAGGTATAACCTTTCGCGGTGAACGAGAAATTTGACGTTGTAATTATCGGTGGCGGTCATAATGGACTCGTTGCAGCCTGCTACTTAGCCCTATCTAATAAGAAAACCTTGATTCTAGAAGCTAAGTCTGAACTTGGTGGCGCATCAACCAGCGTCCGAGCATTTCCAGACTTTGATGCAAATCTTTCGAGGTACTCATACTTAGTATCTTTATTACCAGACCAAATCCTTAGAGATTTATCTATAGATTTTGAAACTATAAGCCGAAAAGTTTCTTCGTTCACACCAACAACTAGAAATGATCGAAACATTGGATTGCTGGTAAATAGGCAATTAGATGACGAAAGCAAAGATTCATTCATTGCTTTAACTGGCAGCGATCTTGAATATAAAAAATGGGATGCTTTTTATAATGATCTCTTTAAGTTAGCTCAAGTAATGGCACCTACGATGCTTTCACCGTTACTAACCCGATTTGAGATGAAGCAATTAGCTATCGATAACGGACTTTCTCAAGTTTGGGATGACTTTATTGAGCGTCCACTTGGTGAGGTGATTCGCCGTGAATTTAGTGAAGACTTAGTAAGAGGCGTGGTCTTGACCGATGCCCTTATTGGAACATTTACCCCAGCCGATAATTTGATGGCTAACATCTGTTTTCTTTATCATTTGATCGGCAATGGCACCGGAGAATGGAAAGTACCGCGCGGTGGCATGGGAGCTCTAGTTAAGAAATTAACTGCAAGAGCGCGGGAATTAGGCGTTGAAATCCGTACTGATTCTAAAGTTACAAAAATTGGTGATGAAGGTTCGTTCAAAACAGTTGAAGTAAATAAGAACGAAATAATTGCAACCGAATTTATTGCAGCTAATTGTGCACCTCAAATTTTGGCAGAAATACTTGGTGCCACCCCGCCGAAATACACAAAAGGTTCACAATTAAAAATAAATATGTTGCTAAAGAAGTTGCCAAGGCTTAAAAGTGGCACGGATCCAAAGGCAGCATTTGCTGGGACTTTTCACATCGATGAGAGCTACGCTCAACTTGAAAAAGCTTTTCAAGAAGCTGAATCCGGAAAAATTCCAAATATTATTCCGGCAGAAATGTATTGCCATACTCTTACTGATAACAGCATTCTTAGCGATGACTTGAATAAGGCGGGCTATCAAACCCTTACTTTATTCGCGATTCATACACCAGCATCTTTATTTGACCACGATAACGAAGGCGTAAAAGCAAAAATGCTTAGTCAAATTTTGCATCAGCTAAATCAATATCTACTTGATCCAATTGAAGAATGCTTAGCGGTGAGCGCTAACGGAACGTTATGTATCGAAGTAAAATCACCACAAGATTTAGAGAAAGATGTTTCATTGCCAGGCGGTAATATTTTTCACATGGATTTGCAATTTCCATTTAGCGAAGCTGTTGAAAATACACATGCAAACCGTTGGGGAGTTGAGACCGATGATAAACAAATCTTTATTTGTGGAGCTGGCGCAGTTCGCGGCGGCGGTGTAAGTGGTATCGGCGGGCACAATGCCGCAATGGCGATCCTCGGCAAATGATTGGTAAATAAGAACTTTTTTGCCAAACATTGGTCATACCTTTAGACTTCAGCGTTCCATAGTTTCACGGCGGGTTGCCCGAGCGGCCAATGGGAGGGGACTGTAAATCCCCCGGCAATGCCTTCGAAGGTTCGAATCCTTCACCCGCCACCAGTATTAAATTTTTCAATGATTGA
>Ga0194055_10000059_pt1 | contig 73451 bp, 50 predicted proteins | sample SepL449m_MetaG_FD_155482 | JGI IMG/M metagenome (GOLD analysis project Ga0194055, IMG submission 155482) | Anoxic zone freshwater microbial communities from boreal shield lake in IISD Experimental Lakes Area, Ontario, Canada - Sep2016-L442-9m | ecosystem: Environmental > Aquatic > Freshwater >... | reverse complement strand
GAATAGCCGCGAAGAGTTGGCTGTGCCACGCGGGAATCGATCGGCAATCGCCGATATTGCCTTGGCAATCGGACGCGGATCTGGACTTGGTTTCCCCCGTTGCTGCGAGTGCGGCGATTCTAGAGCATCTCATCGATGCCTGGACCGCACGTTTTCCGAACGATCCTTTTTCGGAGCAACAAGTCGTTCTGACTGTTCCAGCATCCTTCGACGCGGCGGCGCGCGAGTTGACGCGGAAGGCGGCACTATCGGTCGGTTTTCCCGAATCGTTCTTGTTTCTCGAAGAGCCTCAAGCGGCACTCTACAACTGGGTCCATGCGCACGGCAAACACTGGCGCCGAGATTTGCAGTTAGGGGATGTGCTGCTAGTGGTGGATGTCGGAGGGGGCACGACCGATCTGACGCTGGTGAGGGTGGAATCGGAAGGAGGGGATTTGGTGCTCCACCGTCTGGCTGTCGGCAATCATTTGTTGGTGGGTGGGGATAATATGGACTTGGCGTTGGCCCACGTCGCCAGCGAGTTATTTGCAGACAAGGGAGCCAAGCTGAATCCGTGGCAAGCCATGTCCCTGTGGCATGCATGCAGGGCCGCAAAAGAAACGCTTCTCGGATCTTCGGGACCAGAGACTCACCCGCTGACCGTACTTGGTCGAGGTAGCAGGCTGATCGGGGGAACGATCACAGCGACCTTGGAGCGACAGGCAGTCGAAGAAGTGTTGGTCGACGGGTTCTTTCCTCGTGCATCGCGCGAGTCACGCCCGCGCGAGTCATCCACCAGCGGATTCCACGAGTTTGGATTGCCGTTCGCATCGGATACGGCCATCACTAGGCACTTGGCTGCTTTCCTCCAAGACAATGTAGAGAGCGAAGGGAATGCAAATGCTGGGATTGAAAATGGTACCCACCGGATCACGCATTTGCTCTTAAACGGGGGTGTTTTCAATGCCACGGTTTTTCGAGATCGACTTTTGGAAGTTCTGGCGAGCTGGCAACCGGGAAAGCCAACGCCGATATTACTCGGCGGCATCGAGGACCTCGATCAGGCAGTGGCGTGCGGGGCTGCGTATTACGGTTGGGCGCGGCTGCATGGAGGAGTCCGTATCCGCGGAGGAACGGCCCGTAGCTATTACATCGGAATCGAAACAGCGGGGCCTTCGGTCCCTGGATTGCCAAGGCCGTTACAGGCTCTTTGTGTTGTGGCCCAGGGAACCGAAGAGGGAACAGAGCATGACGTTTCAAGTCGACCCATCGGGCTCAAGGTGGGACAGAGATCGCGATTTCGTTTCTTCTCAAGCAACGTGCGTCAGGGCGATCGACCTGGGACGGTACTCAAGTCATGGGACGAACATGAATTGCAAGAGACATCTCCGCTAGAGGTGCAGTTTTCCGCCGAGGGATCCGATCCGATCATCCCTGTACGATTTCACAGCCGCATCACGGAACTGGGGGTGTTTGAGTTGTACTGCCGTAGCACGACGTCGAACGAGCATTGGAAGTTGGAACTGAATGTACGCGAGTGAGAGCCAACATCCTCAAAAAAAGTGGTCAAGCTCCAGGCGACTTGAGCTACAATCAGAGGCCAACACTGAATTTCAAATCCCTTCCTATCGTTTCTTGCATGTCCCCATGATGCCCTATCGCTTTTCACCAGTTCTTTCGATTCTTAGTATCGTCCTGGGTATCGTCACGAACACGACGGCCCAACCCCCCGCCATCGAAGAGAAGCTTGCACCGCAGCCAGACTCGTCCCTGAATATTGCATATCCCGTCACCCGAGCTGTCGATCACAAGGACGATTATCATGGAACCGAGATCGCGGATCCGTTCCGTTGGTTGGAAGACACTGATTCCGAGGAAACCAAGAAGTGGGTCGAAGAACAGAATCGATTGACGTTTGATTACTTGAACAACATCCCTGCTCGATCGCGTTTCAAAGAACGTCTTACCACGTTATGGAACTATGAACGCTATGGACTTCCTCGAAAATACGGCAAGCAATATTTCTATACCCATAACAACGGCCTGCAGAACCAAAATATTCTCTACGTATCTTCGTCCCTCGATGCGAATGCCGAACGTACCGAGTTGCTTGATCCCAATCGATTGAGTCAAAATGGAACTGTTGCACTCAGTGGATATGCACCGAGCGACGATGGCAAGTACCTTGCGTATGGTATAGCAACCGCGGGTAGTGACTGGAACACTTGGTTGATACGGGATGTTGAAACGGGCAAGGATCTGACTGATAAGATTTCCTGGGTCAAGTTCAGCAGTGTCTCATGGACCCCTGATGGCCTAGGTTTTTTTTATAGCCGCTACGACGAGCCGAAAGAAAAAGAATTCACCGGGATCAACTACTTTCAAAAGCTGTACTACCACAAAGTGGGAACCGAGCAAGCAGATGATATACTGGTTTATGATCGACCCGACGAAAAGGAATGGGGATTCGGTGGGAGAGTTACCGACGATGGAAAGTATCTTCTGATTGCAGTTTGGCGAGGCACGGAAAAGAAGAATCAAATATTCTATGCTCCTATTCCGGATGGGAAGACACCGACCAGAGACCAAGTCGTCGAATTGCTTTCTGGTTTCCAGGCGGATTATGAATTCCTAGGCAACGACGGACCGAAGTTTTACTTCGAGACAGACGATGCCGCTCCCCGAAGGCGTATTGTTGCAATCGATACCCAAAAGCCTCGCAGAGAGAATTGGGAAGAAATCGTCCCCGAGGCCAAGGAATCGATCGAAGGATCGAGCCTTCTAGGTGAGCGATTCATCCTTCAGTACCTTCAAGATGGGACGAGTATCGTTCGCCAGTTCGGACTCGATGGCAATCGCCTCGCAAACATCGAATTGAGTGCCCTGGGAACGGTGACGGGCTTCGAAGGAAAACGGTCGGCGGAAGAAACGTTTTATACATTCACCAACTACGTGACTCCGCCAAGCATTATCCGACTAGATCTCAAGCAGGAAGGGACCAGTCTTTGGCGATCTCCAAAAGTAGATTTCAATCCTTCTGATTTTGTGAGCGAGCGTGTTTTCTATCGCAGCAGCGATGGAACGCGGATCCCTTTGATCCTTTCCTACAAAAAGGGGATGGAACGGAACGGCCAGAACCCAACCATTTTGTATGGCTACGGTGGCTTCAATATTTCCGTGACGCCGAATTTTTCCCCAGCAAATCTAGCATGGATGGAAGCCGGCGGCATCTACGCAGTCCCCAACCTGCGCGGTGGGGGGGAGTATGGACGGGAGTGGCATGAATCGGGTATGCAGCAGCGCAAGCAGAATGTGTTCAATGATTTCATCGCGGCCGCGGAGTATTTGATCGATGAAAAATACACCCATTCGTCGAAGTTAGCGGTATCCGGACGGAGCAATGGCGGGTTGTTGGTCGGGGCGGTCATGACGCAAAAACCGAATTTGTTTGCAGTGGCGCTCCCCGCCGTCGGTGTTATGGATATGTTGCGATTCCATAAATTTACAATCGGTTGGGCTTGGGTTAGCGAATTCGGGAGCAGTGAAGATCCGCTTCAGTTTGAGACGCTGGTGCGGTATTCTCCTCTTCATCGCCTACGACCTGGAGTTCGATATCCAGCCACCTTGGTAACGACGGGTGACCATGACGATCGCGTTGTCCCTGGACATTCGTTCAAGTTTGCCTCACGACTGCAGAGTTGTCAGAGTGGGACGAATCCTACTTTGATTCGGATCGAGACTAGCGCGGGACACGGCGCTGGTACTCCCGTTTCCAAATTGATTGATACGGCGGCAGATACGCTGGCCTTCGTCTGGCACAATTTTGGTTTGGAGTGATGCGTTGCATCCGTCACAGATACTGTACGAGGACAATCACTTGTTGATTGTCAATAAACCCGCAGATTGGATCGTCCAAGGCGCATCGACAGACCAGCGTAGCCTGCTCGAATCATCGAAGATCTATATCAAGTCCAAATACCACAAACCGGGAAACGTCTATCTCGGAGTGGTGAGTAGGTTGGATGCACCAGTGACAGGCGCGGTCCCTTTTGCACGCACGAGCAAGGCCGCCGCTAGGCTCAGCCAGCAGTTCCGCGATCGGACGCCGACCAAACTGTATTGGGCCATCACGGAGGGGATTCCAAACCCTATCGAAGGGCGTTTGGAACATTGGCTGGTGCGGAATGACAATGACCATGTGACTCGAGTCACACAACAGGAATCCACGCCAGCCCATCGCTCCATCATGGAATATCGCGTGCTTCGCGGTCACCATGGACAAGCGTGGCTGGAGATACGATTGATCACGGGTCGCAAACATCAAATCCGTTGTCAATTGTCGGCCATCGATTGCCCGATTCTCGGTGATGCGTTGTATGGCGCTGTAGACCCATTTGCGCAGGGGATCGCTCTCCACTGCAGGCAATTAATGATTCAGCATCCTACGTTGAATTCGACCGTGTCTGTCGTCGCCGATCTTCCCATTTATTGGCCTTCCTGGGCGCGACCAGAAGCGTGAATTTTGAAGTTTCGCTATTTTGGCTTCTCTCGCACTCATACTCGTACTCAATGAAATGGTACTCGTACTCGACGACCCCCATCGGGTACGAGTACCGCTAACGCGGAGTACGAGCACGAGTACGAACAAGCCAGGGAAAACACGGATTGGGGTTTCGCCAGGCTCAAATAGAGCAAGTTCAAAAAGTGTGAAGGGCTGCTGAACCATCGTCCGGCGCAGAGTAAGCGGCAATCGCATGCCCCGTACTTGGGTCCCGAATTGAGATCGCTGCATGGTGGATTATTCCATTGGATCGCTCAACAAGCACGCGACGCAATGGTCTATGAGCAATTCGAGATGCAATGCCCTGCCAATCGATTCAGTCCACGCGGATCAACCGTTGAGTAGTGCAACGATGAGCAGAATTCCTCCAATGATGGTGACCATGAAGGCCACGATGCCGACCGACGATTTCTCCAACTGCGGATAGTCAACGCGTAGTTTCGCGATATCCCGTCGATATTCAATCCAGCCTAGAAGCAAGGACGCCAGTCCAAGTACAATCATTGCAATTCCAAATTGACGCCCTCCAAGGATGTGCGTTGTGGATGTATGTTGAGCAAGGTCGAGACTGAAAAACTTGTAGGAGGAGAATCCAAACGTAATGAGCGATGTTGCCGTTCTGATGGCCGCCATGATGGTGCGTTCGTAAGCGACGCGAGTCCGCTCGATCGCAAGCCTCGTGGGAATGTCCAAGGGGAGGATGTGATGGGCCGGGGACAGTTCCATTTGGCGAAGGGTTCTTTCGAAAGGAGACGATTTCCGTGGGACGAAGCGGAGGTGTTTCGGGTCGTGAACTCTTTATAATAAGCGGAAGCCGATCGTGATTGAACCCGGATCATCTTGACGGTCGTGTCCGCTGAAACTAGCCTAGAATACGAAGCGGCATGATTTCACTGAGGTTTTGTATTCCCATCTCAAATGCGATTGGCGTGATGATTCCTAAACTGAGCAGATTGGATCGACGCGCCGTCTATCTCTGTTTGGCGGTTTGTTTCATCCTTTGCCCAGGAATTCGTCCTGTTGTTCATAGCCACACGGAGTATGGACGCAGTTGTATTGGACAGGTGCAATTGGAACACCATTTAGTGCAATTCCATCAGGATCTCGCGAATGAACCTAGCGAGGATCATTTGCATTGGTCGCTGAATTTTCTTCCGGGGATTTGTACCTCGACGACACTCCACCGAGGCTTGGATGCAATGGAATGCCTAGCGGAATGGGAATGGGTGCTGCCGTCGCATTCGCACATATTGGCTCGGGAAGCTTCATTCTCCTCGGATTTCTTTTCTTTTGACATCGCATTCCGCTTTCCGAAACGCGACCGCGGAGATCGGTTTTCACCGCTCACCTACAGCTCGGCGCATTCTCTTTACGGCATCGCTCGTATCTAACTGAGCTATTTCTGCCTTGATCGATTGCGTCGAACCCGAGTCAACGGGACTCTCGGACGATCGATCGGAGTAAGGCATGCCGCATGCGATTCAGCGGGTATTCTTACCTTGATGCTGTGACTCAAAAGCGACATCGATCGCCTTTGCCACGCCCCTTCCACTTGATTCCATTTTTTCGGTCGAGACCAAGACCATGAATACGACTTCGAACTCCACAGCGTCCGCGAAGGCATCCCCTTCTGCGAAACCATTGTTGCCATCGTCTGGAAAACCTCTCGTCAACTACCTGTTGCTGATCGGTCTAGGAATCGCAGCGGGGGGCTTGGGGATGCGTTGGTGGTTAAACCGATCCAATACGGAGGGGGCAGATAGTTCCCTTTCGCAATCTGCGTCTAAGAATCCAACGAACGGTTCTCCCGAGCCTGCGGCTGAACTGCTCGGAAATGCCATTCCCCACGGAATCGTTTCATTTCCAACAGATCAATGGAAGGCTGCAGGGATCGAAATCCAGCGAGCCATTCTGGGCGACGCCACGAAAAGCAACCGGCTCACGGGAAAGGTTTCTCTTAACGAAGACCGAATCGCGCACATCTATTCGATGGTCGAAGGGACGATTGACGCAGTGAGTGCCACGTTGGGGCAAGCTGTCAAAGCAAATGACTTATTGATGGTGATCCAGAGTCGGGAAATCGGGAAAGCCAAACTGGACTTGTACCAAGCGCGATTGGCGCTGGAAATTGCACAACTCAAACTCGGTCTTCAATCTAAGATTGCGGAGAATACTCGCCAGCTACTTCACGAACTTCGACAGCAACGTCCGATCCAAGACATTGAAGAGCAGTTTCGAAGTTTGACAATGGGGGATTATCGCGAGCGATTGCTGGCATCGTATGCCGGATACTTGAAATCCCAGAGCGATGTCAATCGACTCGAGGGGATTAAGGACAGTGGCGCTGTTTCTGGGAAATTGCTCATGAACGCGCAGGCGAATCGGAACATTGACCTTGCAACTTTTCAAGCGAGAATCGAACAGATCGAGTACGAAGTTGAAACGCAGGTCTTGCTCGCGAATCAAATGGTGAAAGAAGCTGAGACGCGTGTGGCGGTCGATGCAACGAGTTTGAGGATCCTCGGTTGTTCTGATTCGGATATCGCATCGATCGATCCTGCCAACCAAGGTCAGGCAATTTCCAATTATCCAATTCGCGCTCCGTTCGATGGAACTGTTATCGCAAAGGATTGCGCGTTGCGTGAACAAGTCCGGCCGAGCGCGTCCGTCTTTACCATTGCGGATTTATCCACCGTTTGGATCACGGCGGATGTTTTTGAAGAAAACGTGCCCCTGTTGAGCTCGCTTGAGGGTTCCAAAATACAGTTCACCAATTCCGCCTGGCCCGAGCGTGTGTTTGAGGCAACGGTCTTTTTCACGGGAGAAATCATGGATGAAAAGACCAGGACGATTTCACTGAAAGCCGTTGCGGAAAACCCCGACCGGCTTCTGAAGCCGGGCTTGTTTGTGGATGTTCTCATTCCCAGCAAATCGGACGGAACGAAGCTGATGGTCCCGGCGAACGCGATTCAAGAGCACGAAGGAAAGAAGTTTGTTTTCCTGCACTTGGGTGGAGATCGCTTTGAAAGGAGAGATGTCGAAGTGGCGGCAGTCAGAGAGGATGCGGTCGTTGTTCGATCGGGTATTCAACCAAACGACCCAATTGTCGTCCGAGGCGGATTCATTCTGAAGTCCAGGTTGTTGTCCGAATTGTTGGGTGAGGAGTAACCGCGATGGTCAACCATTTGATCGATTGGTCGTTGAATAATCGCTTGATCGTGCTGATCCTGGCGCTTCTAACGCTGGGACTCGGCGGATACGCGGCAACGACTATCCCCCTGGACGCAGTCCCCGACCTGACAAACATCCAGGTACAGATCTTGACCAATTCCCCGGCTCTCGGGCCGGTGGAGATCGAACAGTTCATTACCTTCCCGATCGAAAACGCAATGAGTGGCGTACCCCAGGTCGATGAGATCCGGTCGATCAGTCGTTTTGGGCTCAGTGCGGTGACCGTGTCGTTCCAGGAAGGGACGGATATCTATTGGGCGCGCACGCAGGTCGGAGAGAGGTTGCTGAGGGCTCGCGAATCGATTCCGCCTGGAATGGGGGTCCCCGAAATGGGTCCTATCGCCACAGGAATGAGTGAGATCTATCAGTTTGAGGTCCGAGGTGCGCCAGGTTCTGGGCATAATCTGAATGATCTTCGGACCATCCTCGACTGGCAGATTGCCTATCAGCTTCGCAGTGTTCCAGGAGTGATCGAAGTCAACACGTTTGGCGGGGAACTCAAAACGTATGAAATCCAGGTAGATCCGAGCAAACTACAAAACTACAGCATCTCGCTTGCGGATCTGTTTAAAGCGTTGCAGGAGAACAACGGAAATGCCGGGGGAGGATATATCGTCCATGGAGAGGAACAGAGGCTCATTCGGGGCGAAGGATTGGTTGCATCCCTTGAAGATATTCGTTCGATAGTACTCGACAGCCGGGACGGAATTCCGATCCGTGTTCGCGACGTTGCTGAAGTCGAATTTGCTCCAATGCTTCGACAAGGGGCTGTAACACGGGATGGGAATCGGCAAGCCGTCATCGGCATGGTGATGATGCTGATGGGTGGCAATTCGCGTCAGGTGGTTGAGGATGTGAAAACCAAGATCCAGAGCATTCAGAAATCACTCCCACCCGGTATTGAAATCGAAACCTTCTACGATCGGACAGAGTTGGTCGAGAAGACGATTCATACGGTTTCAGAGAACATTGGCCTGGGTGTGTTGTTGGTGATCGTGATGCTATTTCTGCTGCTCGGAGATCTGCGCGCAGGATTGATCGTTGCCGCGGCCATACCACTCTCGGCAATGTGTGCGTTGATCGCCATGCGTTACGCAGGAGTTTCTGCGAATCTTATGAGCCTCGGAGCCGTTGATTTCGGCGTCATCGTAGATGGTGCGGTCGTGATGATCGAAAACTGCATGCGTCGAGCCGTGCAATATCAGAATCAGAATCCGGGCAAGTCGGTACCTGTGGGAGTCTTTCGCAGTTCTGCCAAGGAAGTCGGGAAGCCGATTCTGTTTGCGGGACTGATCGTGATTATCGTCTTTCTTCCCATTCTGAGTTTGCAGGGCATCGAAGGAAAGATGTTTCGGCCGATGGCTTTTACATTCATGACGGCACTTTCGTCGGCATTGGTGATCGCGGTGACCGTGATGCCGGTCATGGCTTCGTTATTTTTGGCTCGAAGTATTCGACAGCGGGATACGATTTTGGTTGTATGGTTGAGGAACCTCTATCAGCCGATGCTATCGTTTGCCATGCGATATCCCTCATGGATGATCGGAGTTTCGGCAGCTTTGTTTGCAGTGAGTCTGTGGCTTGCGTATGGTCTGCCACGGGAGTTTGTTCCTAAGTTGGACGAAGGAGATCTAGCGATCCAGGCGACTCGGCTTCCAAGCGTATCCCTAGAAACATCGATCGAGATGACCAAGGGAATCGAACGGTGCCTCTTAAAATTCCCCGAAGTCACCTCTGTCGTTTCTAAAACAGGACGGCCCGAGATCGCCAACGATCCAATGGGCGTGTACCAAACCGACGTGATCGTAAGGATGAAACCCAAAGAGCAGTGGCCTACCCAAAGATCGAAGGACGATCTGATCGAAGAGATGGAGAAGGCGTTGGCGTTAGAGGTTCCAGGGAACGCATTTAGCTTTACTCAGCCCATCGAGTTGCGGGTGCAAGAGTTGGTGGCAGGAGTTCGCTCCGACATCGGATTGAGTCTTTACGGTGATGACCTGGATACGCTGAAGACGAAAGGGGACGAAATCGTCAAAGCCCTGACATCGGTTCCGGGCTCGGCAGACGTGCAGGCCCAACAGATCGCTGGACTTCCTTATTTGCGCATCATCATCCGGCGCGAGGCTTTGGCACGCTATGGGATCAATGCGCGCGACTTGCTGGATGCGGTGGAGACAGTGGGCGGCAAGAACGTGGGTCAAGTCTTCGAAGGCCAGCGCCGCTTTCCGATGCAAGTTCGTTTGAAACCGGAATGGAGGCAGAATGTGGAGAAGCTATCTACATTAAAGATTTCAGATTCCAGTGGACGTCAGATTCCAATCTCACAATTGGCAGATATCGTGATCGAAGACGGACCCGTCGAAATCAGTCGCGATTCGATTCGAAGACGACTGCTCGTGCAATGCAATGTGCGAGGTCGTGACTTGGCAGGTTTCGTCGCGGAAGCGCAGGCTGTGGTCGAACGCGACGTTCGGTTGCCTTCGGGTTATCTCCTTCACTGGGGAGGGCAGTTCGAAAATTTACAAAAGGCGACCAAGCGCTTAACGATTGCCGTACCGGTTGCATTATTGCTGATCTTTTCTTTGCTTTATATGACTTTTAACTCCGTCAAATTGGCGTTCCTGATCTACATGAATGTTCCGATTGCGGCCACGGGCGGGATCTTGTCGTTGTACCTGCGAGACATGCCGTTTTCGATCAGCGCAGGGGTTGGTTTTATCGCCTTGTTTGGCATTGCCGTCATGAATGGTGTGGTATTGATTGAGCACATTCGGCATCTGCGTCATTCGGGGGAGACGCAAACGGATGCGGTCGTGCACGGATCGATGGATCGATTGAGACCTGTATTGATGACGGCGACATGCGGAGCGTTGGGATTCATTCCAATGGCCATTTCCGGTAGCGCTGGAGCGGAAGTTCAGCGTCCATTGGCCACTGTCGTGATCGGCGGACTCATCACTTCGACGGCCTTGACTCTTTTGGTACTCCCAACCATCTATCGCTGGTTTGAGACGATGCCACCGGACGCGGAAGAGGAATGGAATGCGGATCAACTGTTGCATCCGGCCCAGGGGCAAGGAAGTTTGTCGAATGCATGATCCTTCCTTCGATCAAGCCCACAATCCGTTACCAAGTCAATTTCCCTCGCATTTGGTAGAGCCAAAGGAGGGCATGATCCATGATCTGTTCGCCGGCACCCACTTCGGCGGGGGCGACTTGTGCGTCGGCGCCGTAACCCCCTTCGGCGGCAGCTTGGATGGTGGGAAAGTACTGATGGTAACCGTTGCAGTAACCGAAGAAGAATATGCGGTCGAGGTCCGCACGTTGCCTCAACCGAATCGCATGTTCGGTGAAAAACTCACCGGAGACAGCCACTAAACCAATTCTCTTATTCAGCAAGACGACGGTCAATCGAGGTCGGATGCCTTGGTCGTACTCGTCGACAAAGTTCGCGATTAATTCGGGAAAGAAGGCCACGGAGTATGCCGTTTGGACAAGCGGGTTTCGGAAATCCGTTCGCGACGCAAACGTAAACCGTTCCTCGCGACTTTGAAGCGAAGGATTGGTTACCTCTTCGGGTTGCATCGTACTCAATATCGAAAGGACTTTTTGAGCGAGCAGTTCGCCGTACGCTTGATGATCACGGTTAGGGCCACGATCGATGCTGATGTCACCTGCTGCCGCTGGCATAAACACCGCGAGTCCCCCGTGCTCCTTTTCGATCAAGGTACGCATAGGACCGACATAATCGGATGAGAATTTCAAGGTCTTCGAAGGAAGTGAAGTCGGATGTCCCGTAAAATTGACTAACACCGCGATGGGTTGCTGGGTCTGCGCGTGATCGAAGCGCAGCAGATTCAACGTTCGATCGACAGGGGGGTTGGGCTTTTTGGAATGGCGATTGCGATTCAATCCCTCAATTTCGACAGATGCATCCGCCAACTTTGCGGGAGCCAACTGCCCGTCTGCTTGTCGGATCGCATCGACGATCGCGTCTTCTAACTGTTTGCGATAAGCGACAGCGGCATCGAAGCGACCTGCCCCGAAGCCTTTGCGGTCGGTCAGTTCGACGACGGGACCATGATGCGTGTGCGATCCCGCGATCATCGATAGCTGGATACCTAGCTCATCGGCAATGCGTGTCCGGATGGATTGCAAGGATGCTTCGTCCGGTGACCTGCCAAGATCGAGTCCGACCACAGCGAGCTTGCGTCTCCCAATTTGTATCACGAGGGCGGTCGCGGTGAGCGGATCGAGGGTTCCTTCGGAAAGAACGGCATGCCGATCCCCGTATCCCCACATAGGGACCGGTTGCGAGGGCGTGATATCCCGTCGAGCGATCCCTACCCGGAGCCCAGATTCAATGGCGAGCGCAGGGAGTTCCGTAAAGCAGAAGATAGCCACCATACTGACAGGAATTCGGCAGAGAAGAAGCATCGTTGGTATCCTCAGAAGTAGGATTGCTAACCGCATGCGAGACATTGGACCAATGCGTTCCATTTGACTTCTCCGATTCTCCGATTCTGAACCATCCGAATGGGCGTAACCAGAAATGATAACCGAGTCAGGTTAGAATTAGGTGCTCATCAACACTTCGCATTTCATAAGGCCACTTCGATGAAGCGAGCATTGCTTTCGCAGATTGGTTACGCCGTATTCATCTGTATTTGTGTGAACGGTGCGACGCAAATATCCGCACAGGAGATAGCCGTACCGGAAGGCGTGGATGCAACCGCACCGGTGATTGTGGGTTCGACTCCGATCGCAACGGAAGGAATCGCGACGACGGGTCCTGGGGATCTCATTCTCGAAAGTAACGACGCGATTCCTGAACTGATGTCTGGGATTATCGATAACAGGCGCGTGTACAACCATTTTGTACGCAGAGGCCAAAAGCTGATCGCAGATGATAGGATTTTGGACGACAAAGAAGTGCTGCGATTATTAGAGGGTGCGCCGCGGTGCGTTTCGCGTGCTGTTCCGTTAGCCCAGCCACTTTCGAGCGGGCCATTTTCGAACGATGCGGTACATGAGCGATGCAAGAAAGCTTCGTTGATGATAGGAACCCTTTATGATTGTGGGCGCTGCAATAACTTGCATGCGAACCTTGCCGGCGCGGTTGCGATCTCAGCCGACGGCATCGCATTGACGAACTACCATGTTCTCGAGCGGAACGAAGGCAACGTGAAAGGTTTGGTTGCGATGAATTATCAAGGAGAGTGCTTCGCCATAGCAGAGGTCCTAGCTGCATCGAAAGCCAACGATATTGCATTGATCCGACTTGCTACAGACCGGCCGTTGGATCCGGTTCCGATCGCAAAAGTATCTCCCAAGCCGATGTCTCCCATTTTTGTCTTGAGTCATCCGCACAATGAATTTTTCGTCGTTAGCACAGGTGTTGTGAGTCGATTGGCAAAGGGCACTATGACGGGTGATTCCACAACTTGGCTGGAAGTCACAGCGGAGTTTTCCGGTGGATCCAGCGGTTCTGGCATTTTCAATGCAGAGGGAGAACTTGTCGGCTTGGTTTCACGCATACACCCATTATTTCGCAATGAGCGAGGGGCTGCAGATTCACCTCTTAGGGGAGATCTACCCACCGTTTATGTGGAGCAGATTTTGAGACGATGCGTTCCTGTCGAGTCGATTCGTTCGCTGATCGAGTGAACGAGACTGCCGACGATGGATGCATCTGACGGGAATCGTTTTGCTGGTGGAACTCAAGGCGACGATTATTTCCGTGCCGTATCGACCAACTTTTCCAGTTCGGCTTGATCGGTTCGCGTCAGGGGATACTTTTGGAGAAGAGCCAGGTCGATTCGCCTCCGGATGACTTCGGCTTCGTCGTTTCGTTCTGCCCTGGAGAGGGCGACGTAAAGGTGAAGCTGGATGCGTGGGTCGCTTTGGCCGTTCGTATCCGCTTTCTTCAGAATTTCGACAGCTTCGGCATACCTACCTCCCAGCGACAACACCGTTCCCTTGCTATCAAGCAGGACAGGTTTTTCACCAGCGAGTTCGATGGCGCGATCGATATAGGAGAGTGCTTCCTCGGTACCATTGGGTTGTTCGGCCAGCAAGTTGGCTAAATTGTTCATGGCGATGATATCGTTGGGTCGGAGTTCAATAATCCTCCGAAAGGTTTCAGCAGCTTGACGATCTTTCCCTTGCCAGAGCCACAGATCGGCCAACGATCGCAGTAGCTGCGGGTCCGCTGTGCTGACGCTCTCCATTTGGGATAGGACTTCTTCGGCAGACGCCATCAGTTTTGTATCTGCTTCTCCGGTTTTCAGGATTCCGGCGAGCATGATGGCGAATTCGTTGGTCTTTGCCTCTTGAACGCGCTTCGGAAGGAATTCCATCGCCATTTGACGAACCACGGTGTCGTCTGTTTTCAGGAGGTTTTTTACGTAATCTCGGGCAGCCAATGGATCCCATTGGTACGCTTCGCGAAGGAGTTTTTCCGCGTCCTTCGGGAGTTGGATCGCGAGCAAGGCTTGCCCCGCTTGCACCATGGGGATCGCTCGCTTGGCGACATCGCTGTCTTTCGCCAGCGGCAGCAGGCGCGCTTCTAACCATCCCATGATCGAACCTTTGGCTTGATCTTCTTTGCCATTGGCCATATCCAATCGGGCCTTCAGGAGGGCTGTAGAGAAGCCATCTCGATCGAGCACCGCGAGTCGTTCGTATTCTTCCAATGCATCGTAATAACGGTCTTGTTTGAGAAGAAAATCCGCATAGGTGTAAATGTATTCCGGCGAAGGTTGGCTGCCGGTGCAAGACATCTTCAGGAGACGTCCTGCGGCGTCTAAGAGTTCCTTAGACTCCGACGATTCCCCATTGTTTTTGACAATCAAGCGTTCGCTTCGAAGATAGAGCGACGCCAATTGAAAGCGGTCCTCGTCGGTTCGATTCGACGGATCCTCAACGATCAATTCGAGCAGATATTGTGCTTTCTTCAGGTCTGCAAGTGTTCCCTTGCGGCTCAGTAGGAGAACTTGCATTCGGACATCGTCCGGAGTGTTTTCCGTGCGGGTGGGTGAGAGCAATTCCTCTACGCGTTCCCAATCGGAAGAAGTATCTCGGGAGGCGAGCAACGCGGCGAGCCGACGTCGAGTGGAGGAATCTTTGGGCTGAGATTCGAGCACCTCTTCCAGTTGCTTAATGGCCTGATCGCGGTTTCCCAGAGACAACCACAATTGCGAAATGCGATTGCCCACTTCAATCGGATCGGCCCCACGGCTTATAGATTCTCGAAAACACTCAATGGCTCGTTCGTAACGATTGAGACTCAAATGCATTTGTGCCATCGAGCGATATCGTACTGCTTCATCCATGCCATCTCCGTTTTGAAGTGCCTCAAGGACTGCTTCTGCTTCTTCGTAGCGACCGAGAGACCGATAGAAGTTGAACTGAGCGTTCTTGATTCGAAGATCTTTGTCCTGTGTCAGCTCGTTTGCTTTTTTAAACGCTTGCTCCGCTTTTTCCAATTCGCTTGCTCGTACGGAATCGACTGCGTTCCTTGAATGCACTTCGGTGACTTCGGCTAGCCAAACCCACGCCATCGCATCGTTAGGACGAGCCAGTACTCCCGAGTTCGCTACCGCCAGCTGATCTCGCTCTGCTCCTCCTGCCAGCTCCATGGCCAACGAGGAGAGACGACGAGATTGGTTGGATAGATCGCCTAGCTTGTCGAGTACGATGTTGGCTTCCGAGAGCATCCCTTGACGGTACATGAGTTCTGTGAGTTTCTCAAACACCACCAACTCATGAGTACCGTACACGACAGCGCGGTTTAGTTCACGAATTGCCTGCAGCAAATTGCCTTGTCGTTCTGCAAGTAGACCGAGCAGGATATGGGTGGATGCCCATTGTGGCCGCTTCCGATCTAAAGAACCGGCGAGATCCGCCAATTCACTGAAATCGAAATTCGTCTCCACGGATCCGGCAGCGAGCAGTCGCCGACCTCGTACATATCTCCATTCGGATCCGTCGTCGCCCTCCAACTCCTTGAGTAGGTTTTCAATTTGCTCCAGTCGCGAGCACCAGACGTCCACTTGTTTTTTGAGAACCTCGGGCCTCTGCAAGTCCGATTCATAGGCGACAACCGGGGCATCTAGGGCCAACTCGTAATGATGGCGCAAACCCGGAAGTTTGTTACCTCGGAGATTTTTAAGGCTCTCTAAGTTCGTGCTCCAATCGTTTGTAGCCGAATTGACATTGAGGATCACCTGTTTCACACGTTCGTTGCTCGGCTCTTCTTGAAGGCGTTCCTCGAGGATTCGAAGGGCATCTTGCTTCAACCCTTCTTGGAGCAGGAAGTCCGCTTGCACCAGGAGCGATTCGATGTCCTTTGAGGTGGTTCTCTTCAGAGAATCAAGCAATTGGTTCACGGCATCAGCGTTGCCCCAGGATCTTAAGCGACGTATCGCAAACCGTTTGAGTTCAACCGAATTGGGATGGGCTTCACACAATGCGATTAGCTCCGTCGCACTGTTTTCAATGGCCTGCGAACGATCTTTGTTGATACGTCTCAAGAGGGAAGCATCGATCTTGAATATGTCCAAGGTCCATGGTTTGGTTGACAATTTAGGATCGTTGGGCATCAAGCGACGAGCTTCGGACATGGCTTTGTCGAATAGCAACCACAAAGAGGGTTCGGCCGTTATCCCACGCTGCAGATCGAGGATCACCTCGGCAATTTGAATCCAATCAAAAGCAGTCTTGTTTTCAATCGTTTGCAATTGCTTGAGCGACTCTGAAAACCGCTGGGCCGCGAACCACGCACCGGCTGCTTCACGGTGGTACTCCGGTGAACCGGGGAGAATCGAAATGGAATGCTCAAACGAGGCTGCGGCGCGATCCCATTGCCCCAGTTTCATGAAGCAAGATCCCAGAAACGCAGACGCCTCGGCTTGGTTCAATGAGTTCATTTCCTTGGCTCCATAGACGACTTGCTCCATGGCCAGGACCGCAGGTTGGTAATCGCCACGAGCTAGGTAGTAGTTCGCCCAAAACTGCTTGGCCAGCCGGTTGGCCGTGCCGAGATTATCGTTTGGCATCGAATTTGAGTCGCGACGGATCGCCGCGTCCATCAAAGCCAATTGATGCTCGGCCTCGTCCAAGCGATTCATCCTTAGAAGAAGTTGCACTATGTTCAGTTGAATGTCCGTGGTGATGCCCCTCTTACACCTTTCGGAACCTTCCTCCCAAATCTCTAGCGCGCTCTCGATTTCCCCTCGTTCCTGAAAAACTTCTCCCAAAGCCACATAGACGGATGGGTCGGGGGTAGCACCGGTGCGGATAACGCTTCGGAGGCATTCTTCTGCTCGGTCGAGCCAGGCGTTTTTCCGGCTATCTCCGGCGAGCAAAACCACCGATTTGGCTCGGTTCAGGAAATGGATACCGACTTGTTTCAAAACGATTGGAGAATCCGGAGCGAGTGCAATGGCACGTTCCAAATCCGCATCGGAAAAATTGCGATCCTTGTACGAAGCGATTTCGTAATGTGCTAGCCATGCATTCGGATCGCGTCCATGGGCGGCGACCAAACGATCGGAAATTGCCACGGCGCGAGCGATTCGTGTTTCCTTGGATTCGGCTGCTAGGACTGAGCCTTGCAAAAGTGCAGGATCTCCCAAGCAGACATTTGCGAGCGAAACTCCTAGCTCCATATCTCCATATTCTGTGGATTATCGACATAGGCCTTGAGAAGCAAATCGACAATGTTGAGCTCGAGCAGCCCTGAAAACCAACGTGGAAGAGCTGTTTTGGACGAATCCGCGATGTTTGTGGACCGTTTTTCGGACGCCAAACGATATCTGCACATCGCGAGATTGCGTTCCAAATCCAAATCCACTTTAGGGCCAGCGAGCTTGGCAATTTGCTCCAGTGCATCTTCGTAACGGCCCACTTGCATCATTCGAGTCACCATGCTGTGTCGAATGGCTGGAATTTCGTTTACCAAGCCGGGAGTGGATTCGCAGGCCGAGACTGCCAATTGCAGCAAGCTAATCGCTTGCTGGATTTCCGATGGAGCAACGGCAGTCTTGTCAATGACTTGAGCGAATTTGATCTTGCTCGAAGCGTCGTCTGGATAGATAGCCAAATACCGACTGAGATAGTTCGCGGATTTGGCCCAATCTTCCTGCTCGATCAACCGATCAGCCACCACCAAAAGCATCGTAGCGGCTCGTCGCCTCTGAAATTGGTGCAACAGAATAGAGCCTGTCGCGATGACTACAACGAATCCGAGGAGAGCAATCAGGGCGGTAAAATGGATTCGCCTCGTTTGAAGTTGCTTCATGAGTCACACTGCCAACCCATCGCTGAGCAGGTGAGCACTCAAACGATCTACCGGTGAATGGGAACGAGAAACCCCCAAAATAGCATGCCTAATTGTCCCCAAAAATCCTGGTCGACGACCGTCAAGCCTGCCGCCCGCTAGCAGGACTTAATCGTTCGAATTTGCTTTCGATGCCGTCGCAAACCGAGGAGCGTTACTCCTGCAACACCCCATAGTACCATCGACGCAGGTTCGGGCACGACCGTCTGAACGATAAAGCTCGATTGCAACGCTTCGCCGGACATCAGCGCGAGGGAAATCCCAGCGGTAATACTATACATCTTCGAGGAATCCAACGATATACCCATACGATTCGCGAACGAGAACTCGTCCAAACCATCCTTGCCGCGAGTGAAGGTGGGTGACCCCGAAAAACCATTGGATGTGCCGAATTCGAAACCTGAGGGATCAATCGCCGCCGTGAAAAGGATTCGAGAATCTTTGAGACCTTCCGAACCAAACCCAGACGCATCAGCGACCAGAATTCCGGAGGAAAGTGCGGTCACGAACGTTTGCGTCCCCCAAATCTGAAGCTTGCCATTCCCGTCGTCGGTTTTACCTGCGCGAACATCCAAGTTTAACGCGATGCCGCTTGTCCCTGTTTTCGCGTCTTGAAAACCCTTGGCGGCGAACCCGGGATCGAAGTCAAAGTTCGGCAAGAACGACTTGAGCAATTCCCAAGTTCCGCCATCCGCTTCCGTGGTCAGACCAATCACGCCATCCTCGGACCCAATCGACGAATCGGACAAAGTCGTTCTAAGGCTAACCAATTCCTTATCGCTGCTCAGCCACTCGATCGTCTCCCCGGCTTTCTTGCCGTCGGCCATGATCACGTCGATTCCAGTGGTCGACATATCGTCGATGTAAACGAGCAATCCGCCCTGAGCAGGAACCGTGGACACGATGGCAACCACAATCGATAGCCAGCACACGTTTCGACAAAAACGACGAACTACCAATGTTTGGGAATTTTGGATTTGGGATGGTTTGGGCAAGTGAGTCAGCATACGTTCTTAAAAAATATGGTTTGAATTCCATTTCATGAGCGGAACGAACCTAGGGAAAAACCCTTGATGATTCGTGCGATCCCGTTCGACAATCGGTTCGGCCACTCTGTCCAGTGATGTAGCCGAAAAAATAAACGAACTCTCGTTCGAATAATCGCAGACCACGTACGCTGACAAAGCTCTTGGTTGAACCGGAAAGCTCTGTCGGTTGGTTGGGTCATGCCGATGAAACTGTCTTGCGGAGGATCGCAGAATCGAATGACCGCCGAGGCGACCTCCTGGTCCACACTCCTTTCCGTGATTTATTTCACCGGTACGACTTCGAAGCAGGTTTCGTACCAATCGATGCAATCAACGCTCTCTTCTGATTTTTCCATCCCACTGTGGAGTCAATAGAAACACAAACGAGCGGATCTCAAACGCCGATGGGACCCGAATTGTTCGCGATTCCCCTGAATAAGTCGCCGAGCAATCGATGTTGCTTTTTCTCCGCAGCCATCCACGACGAACCACCCACCGCGCTTTCCTAAGTCAGTCTTCCATTTGGCCACAGTCATCAACGGTAAATCCTCTAGTCCAAAAATACCTGCCTTTGTACTTTGGTACTCGGATCCATTTCCTGAATTTCAGATCAATAACGCTGCATGGTTCCAACGCGGATGGGGCCCGAAATGGCTTCGCATCTTTTGAAAGTGCGCGAACTGATTCAGCACTTCAAGACGCGAGAACACTTCAACTCGGGAGTAACAGTACGATAAGCACCATTGTTGTCAATCATTCGAGCGGCTGCCGATGCATACACGACATGACGCAAGGGTTTGAACTCTTACAAGGATCCGATGGGAAATCGAATAATATTTGCCAGCCGACGTGCTCTTGCGCATCAACATGGTCCATCCGCCCAACGAAGTCTCGATGTGCGCAATGGAATGCGAGATTGCGCATAGCCTGTGAAAGAATCGCGACAGATTCGGAGTTTGGTCCGCTCGAAACCGCATTTCATCTAACGTAAAAAAATGTGTTGTTTTAGCTAACTTTTCTTAGCTCGCTTGAACCGTCAACTTCCCGAGAGGTCCTTTGTCGTCGAAACTTTGGCCGTCCTCGTGCCAACAAAAGGCTCGACAGCTTCGTGGTTAGCATTACAGAATATTTACTTGACTGCAGTCGAAGTTTAAAGACAAGCAGAAGGTTGCTAGGGATTCAGGTTCAGGAACGGCAGATATCCAATGGCATCCGCATCTTTCATCGCAAAAAAAGCTCGCCCCGCAAATGTTTGCCCGCACGGTTCCGAGAAACGATAATGCGGATGCGCAAACAAGTCGGCGGTTTTCATCGGTTCGGCGGCTCAGAATGAGAATGCGTTATTTTTAACGCGACGAGACTTGTTCATCGCTTGCCGATCATAGCCCCAAGAGCCAAAGAGCAGAGCAACACGAAGCAAAAGGTTTTTGGCACAACGTTTGCTCTTATGTTTCTCGCCGCTTCTTGTACGCTCGAAGTTACGGTAGGATCTTTCCGACGTGCCGTAGAAAGTACTGTCAGCGGGGTGCCGCAACTCGTAGATTCCTTGCGCGATTGTGCAACAACAGGACAGTTTGTCTGTCTCGTTGGCTGTCAGAATCGTTTGCGGAAGTATCGAGCGGCGCTGAGTTGATCTGTTCAATGCCTGAGGTAGGACCCATTCGATGTCAAATACGCTCGTAAATCACTTGGTTCAAAGCAATGCGTCCCGTACCGCCATCCGAAGTCATCAACTGCTGTCCGATGCAGGATTGAAAGTTAGTTGGGTAGACGGCGGCAGTGAGATACAAGCTCGGACGATTGAATCCTTGGAGCCAACACTCGCCCTTTTCAACATGATGTTGGCGGACACCAGCGCGAAAAGCTTGGTCAATCGCATCAGCGACCTTGCAACGTGTTCTGTGATGATCATTGTGGCCGGAGGCAACGAGCTGAATTCCGCAGTCCGCTTGGCAATGGATCACGAAGTCATGGTCCTACCCGAGGAGAGTGAGGACATGGAAATTTGGGACGTTCTTACCAAGGCTGCCTCGCGTGCGAACCACAAAGCAAGCTTCCAACGTGCCCGACGAATCCTCATCGATCGCTTCCAAAATTGCACTCCGGATGAACTTACGGTTCTGAAGTATTGGGCGAGTGGATTGGATAACAAGTCCATTGCCGACAAGCTAGGCGTGGCTCAACGTACACTTTACTTGAGAAAGAACTCGATTCTCACCAAGCTAGAATGCGATAGCATCTTTACCGCGATCAACCTGATCAATCGCTATCAATTGTCCGAATACGCTGGAGCTGAAACGATGAAAGTGAGTCTTTAATCCACGGGAACCATCGCTCGCGGATGCGTGAGTTGTTCTGACCGCAGGGATTGCATTCCCGCTTCTTTGCGTCTGGCGCAGGGAACACACGGGGCGATGTTCTCGCGGTCGACTGAACCGGAGCCATAGAACCGGACGGGCATCGAATCTGCCGATGCTCGCGTCACGGATCGAAGGCTTGTTATTGGAAATCCAGTTGACATTGCCTGGCCGATTCGCGACGCGATCTACACTCTTTCTTAAGGCACGTCGAGGCTATTTGCGGAGCAACCGAATTCTATGTCCAAATCCTGGTTTCGGTTTGGCGTATACGAGTGCGTTTCGCCGCGCGTCGTTGTGGGAACAACTCTGTCGATACAGCATCGTTTCACATTCCTGAGTTGGATGCTGATCCTCGGGATAGGCGAGCTTACGCTGTTTGGACAAGAGCCCTCCAGTTCATCCAATTTGCGGGATCACACCGACGTTACATGCTTTGATGCAGGGGGTGGGAAACCGTCTCTCATTCAATCGGAGTCCGATTGGGTTCGACGCCGCAAGGATGTCCAACACAACGTCGCCAGGGTTATGGGTGAACTGCCCAACCGCAGTGGATTGCCCAACGTTGCATTCGAAATCCTCGAAACACAAGCGCTCGATGGGAGCTTGGTCCGCCAAAAGATTCGCTATGCGACCGATTTGCCAGAGCGGGTCACCCGCACTGTTGTCACCGCCTATCTTTTTCTGCCGTCGGAATCCAAATCACGACGATGTCCCGCTGTCTTATGCTTGCACCAAACCAATTCCATGGGGAAAGAAGAGCCGGCAGGAATAAACGGTAAACAGAACCTAAGCTACGCGTTGGAACTGGCTCGACGAGGATATGTCACGCTTGCACCGGATTACCCTTCGTTTGGCGACTACAGTTTTGACTTCAAGGAGAATTCGGACTGGCCGAGCGGTTCGCTCCGGGCGGTTTGGGACAATATGCGATCGATCGACTTGCTACAGCAACTGGAGGAAGTCGCCAAAGACCGTATCGGTTGTATCGGGCATTCCCTGGGTGGCCACAACGCGATCTTCACTGCATTTCATGATCCGCGTATTCAAGCAACCGTTTCCAGCTGCGGATTTACTCGCTTCCATAAGTACTACCAGGGAAATCTCGCAGGGTGGACCAGTCCCCGTTACATGCCACGTATCGCTCAAGAATTCGGCAACTCGCCCGATCGTGTTCCGTTCGATTTTCCAGAGTTAGTCGCTTCGTTGGCTCCTCGTGCATTTTTCACCAGTTCGCCAGTTGGCGATGGAAATTTCGAAGTGTCCGGCGTTCGTGATACGATTGCATCTGCACAGGGGATTTACCATCTTTTCAGCGCGGACGCAAAGCTTCAAGCGATCTACCCCGATTGCGAACATGATTTTCCACCGGAAGCTAGGCTCCGAGCGTATGCGTTCCTGGATGAGCAACTTCGATGATCCTCATTCTATCCCCAAGCATGGAAGCACGATCACGGTCCAGCTTCTTGCGTCGACCTAGTTGTGCTAGTTGGGCTCACTGAATTCAATCGTCTTCCTGGCGAAAGGTTGCACGACATCTTGAAGCTCTGTGATTTCGAGTGATTGCCCAACATCGAGATCATGAAACACCTGTGTCGTTCCGCTGACAGGCCAGAAAATCTCGAGCGTACGGATTTTGGTTGAACTGCCCAAGCCGATGGTTTGTTCGAGTGGGTTGGCGCCAAAACTGCTGCCGGAGGAAATGTGCCGATAGATAGTCATCGGTTCGGGTCCATCGGTTTCGATCTTGATGCGTGCCCCAATGGCTGCTCGGTTTGTTTTTGTTCCAATCAACCGCAGACAGATCCATGCGTTCGAATTGCCAGGGTTTTGGAACAATATGTTGTGGTACTTGTCACCATTGACCGCGCCTCCCATTTCGATGAACAAATCGAGCGTCCCGTTCCGATCCCAATCGCCAAATGCCACACCGTGTCCTTTCTGAAGATTTCCTGTGCCGGATGAGGACGTGATATCTGCGAATTTTTTCCCCTTAATATTTCGGAACAAACGGTTGGGCACGAGGGTGCCGAACGAAGGATCTCCTGTTCCCAAATAGAAATCGAGCCACCCGTCGTTGTCGACGTCACCAAAATTGGAGCCCATGGTGATGTAGACATTCCCCAACCCCACGTCGGAGGCAACATCGCGAAATCCTTTGCCTTCCATGTTCAAGTACAAAGAGCTCTTCGCTTCCGTGTGCGGCTGTCCGGTCATGCCACGGACACAAGCGTCAACCGAACGGCAGTAATTCGTCGCCAAGATGTCCTGCCATCCATCGTTGTTGAAATCCCATGCCCAGCATGAAAAGCCATTGAGAGGGCCGTCGATTCCCATTCTCTTCGTGACGTTTTCGAAGGTCCCGTCACGCTGATTGCGATAGAGTTGCGCTCCGACGCTTGATAGGTGGTTCACGAAAAGATCGGGCCATCCATCATTGTCGAAATCGATCCAATTGGCTCCTTTGCAAACAAAGCCTTCCCCACCGGCGATACCTGCTTTCCCAGCGATTTCTTCGAACGTTCCGTCCTGCTGGTTGCGATACAAGCGATTCGCTTGCTGCTCGCAGCAGACAAACAAATCAAGCCATCCATCGTTGTCAAAATCACCCCATGTCGCGGCGATCGAGTTGAGAGGCAGGCCCATTCCCGCGGCAATGGTAACATCCGTAAAGGCTTTGCCGCCGTCGTTCCGAAGAAGGGTAGGTCGCATCGCCAAGCTGGATGGCAGCCAAGCACCTCGAACAATCAAGACATCCTTCCACCCATCATTATTGAAGTCGGTTTGGACGCAATTCAAACCTCCCAATTGATTGGAGACCCCTGATTCGCTCGTTCGGTCGACGAAATGCCCTTCTCCATCGTTGTGATAAACTCCCATGATTTGCGTGGGATCAAAGGACGAGACGACGACATCCAGTAAGCCGTCGTTGTTAAAGTCTTCCATGATCGCCCCTCCGGCTTGATTGAGTCGATTGAGACCAACATAGGCGCCAATATCTCGGAACTTGCCGATGGCATGCTCTTGCCGGGTGAAGGGTTCGATATCGACCAGGCGGTCCATGGGGACGCTTCGAGGATGTTCGTCCAAGGTCATATGGGCCACATTGAGCAGCCATCGAACCTCGCCATCCTCTGGGAAACGATCGAGATACTCCGAGAAGTGTTTGATCGCTAATCGGGAGCCATGCGTGTTCTTGTGAACGGCCGCTTTTGCAATCGGAAGGATGCAAGAAGTTTCGCCACGGCATTCGATGCAATTCTCATTTTCTCCGCGACGCATGGCGGTGACTCCTTGCGCATAAATAATGGTGTAGAGAAAATCCTTGGCAATCGATGATTGTTTCTCAATCCATTGCCGCGCAAGACTCAAATCTTCGTATGCCTCTTCGGCGCGTCCCTCAAAATTGAGGAATGTTGAACGAGCAAAGTGCGTCGATGCGCGCTGATCTTCGGGTAGATTTGGATTCGCTAGAATCCCGTCGAGCGTGGCGACGCTGCCTCGGAGCGATGCGCGAAAGTGGGCGCCGACCTCTTCCAGAGTGTACGTCTTGGGCCATGGCTTGACCGCTCCAACCACCCATCCGTAGCCAGAGGAATCGGAGACAGTACGCGGTTGGTAGTCGACCCTCGAATTGGTCTCGCGGCCATTCCCCTCCTTGATTTCCAAAGTCGATGGATTGGTCAGAGTATCGGTTCCAGTCATCCACATTCCGTCGAGCGCAGACGTTTCGGGTTTTTTGCTCCTTCCCATCCAGTTGGTTGCGAAGATGGCTAGCACCCCGATGGCAACAATGGAAGCAAAAAGTTTCTTTTTCGCATGGACCGAAGAGGATTGCGACTTTGGACTATCTGACGATGCAGAGGACGAAGATACCGAGGACAACGAAGATGCCGAGGGTAAGGGAGTAACGTTCGTTGACCGCGATTCATTGCGATTTGCCATTCTTCCACCTATCCATTTCCAAAACGGCACGGAATGAGTTGTTACACATTTGCTGTTACGGTTACCGTCGAAATCGGCCAACGGTTGACGTCAGCCAGAGCAAGGGCAGGGGCGAGCTCATGTCGCATGCCCTTCTCCGCTCCGTTTTCATGAATGCACTCTTTGCCCCGAGGCCCCAGGATGCACCTGTAAGCGGACTTATCTCATCTTGCTCCTTATTGTAACTTATGGAGCGAGGGCGAACGAAGTTCAAATGATCCGGGGACGACATCCTCGTTGCGCGTCGGAGAGGATGAGAACCGGCCATTCGCCGTCAGATGGAATGGTGGCAGCATCGACGGGTCCGCAAGATGAGCTCCTGCGAATCACAGAGAGGAATCTTGCAAAAGTTTCCGCCAGCCTTGCGAACTCACCGACAGATGCGAAAGGACCGGCTAAAATCAACGTCGGATGACTAACCTCTCCGTTCCGAGATCCCACACCCCATACCATTGATCAACACGAGAGCAGGCACGCTTATTATTATGGGGACTCGACTTTTATGGGGACGCGACGGGCGACAGAAGTTCTGATACAGCGTTTTATCCACACAGCCCAGAGGATCCTTGAGATGGCATGGAATGAGTTTTCAGAAGTGACGAACGGCGGGCTTTCCCGAAGGACTCGTGGGATCGCTGTTGCGTGTTTTTCCCTGGTGATGGGCGTCGTTGCTGGAAATGCCGTAGCACAGCATGACGAAGTGGTCTTTAACCGCGATGTGCGCCCCATCTTGGCCGACAAGTGCTTTGCTTGCCATGGCTTCGACGAGAAGAAGCGTGAATCGGGTTTGAGATTGGATACGTTTGAGGGAGCCACAGCGGCGCTTAGTGGAAAGCAAGCGATCGTTCCTGGCAATCCGTCCGACAGCGAACTTTGGATCCGCATCCAATCTCGAGACGATTCCGACCGGATGCCACCACCCACGACGCACAAAGACCTCAATCCCCACGAGATTGAGATTCTCACGCGATGGATTGAGCAAGGTGCTCGCTACCAGAAACACTGGTCCTTTGAAGCTCTTGGTGCGGTTGCCACGCCGAACTCCCCTCCTGCAGGTCGCAATTCAATCGATGCATTTGTCTCAGCGCGATTGCAGAAGGAAGGATGGGAACTCTCGCCGGAAGCCAGCAAACCAATTTTGATTCGACGCGTCGCGTTTACCCTCACGGGATTGCCCCCCACCCTTTCGGAGGTCGAGGAATTTTTGACGGACGACAGTCCCAACGCCTATGAAAGGATGGTCGATCGCTATTTGCGATCGAGTCATTATGGAGAAGAGATGGCCCGACATTGGTTGGACGTCGCTCGTTATGCGGATACGCACGGTTTGCACTTGGACAATGAACGGCAAATGTGGGCCTATCGCGATTGGGTGGTCCGCAGTTTTAATCGCAATCAGCTGTATGATCAGTTTACGATCGAGCAATTGGCCGGTGATTTGTTGCCCAATCCCACCCCTGACCAGTGGATTGCGACGGGCTTCAACCGATGCAATGTCACGACGAGCGAAGGGGGATCGATCGATGCGGAATTTTACTACCGATATGCTGTCGATCGCACCAGCACGATGTCTTCGACATGGATGGGCCTCACGGCCGGTTGTGCGGTTTGCCACGATCATAAATTCGATCCGATTTCTACCAAGGAATTTTATTCGTTGTACGCGTTCTACAACGCATCGGCGGATCCCGCCATGGACGGCAATGCCTTGCTAACGAATCCCGTGTTCAAACTAGAAGCCGAGGCCGATCAAAAACGATTGGCCGAGTTTGATAACGCGATCGGACTGGCCGAGCGAGAGCTCGACGCCTCTGCTTCCAAAGCAGAGTACCGGGATCCAGCCACCATGGAACCTCGCTCAGCTCCCCAATTGTTGGAAAGTGTCTGGTTGGACGATGAATTTCCTCCTGGCGGGAAGGTGACTAGCGGTCCGGGTCAAGGGACATTGTTTGTATCCAAAGAGCAAAACGAGCCTGTGTTCAGCGGGATAAAGTCCCTCAAACGGACCGACGGAGGATTGTCGCAGGATGTTTGGCAAGAGGCTACGGCGCCCCTTGTGATCCCTGAGAATGCAACCCTCTTTGCCTATGTCTTTCTGGATCCCGCAAACCCTCCGAAATCGATCATGCTTCAATTCCACAAGGGAGATTGGTTGCATCGCGCTGTATGGGGTGATTACGAAGCGATCCCGTGGGGACAAGTGAACACAACGCAACGAGTGTCGATGGGAACACTTCCAAAACCCGGAGAATGGGTTCGCTTAGAGTTTCCAGCATCCACCGTCGGTTTATCTGGGGGAGATAGCATCACCGGATTTGCGACCACCCAATTCGGCGGAACGGTGCACTGGGACAAGGTTGGTGTTTCCGGGATTTTAGATCCGGCTCGCGATCCCAAGCGATCGTTTTTGGCATGGTGGAGATCGGTGTCAGGCAAAGATGTGCCAGGATTGAGCACGCCACTCCATGCGATCGCTAAAGGAGGTCCGATCGATAGCGTCGACGCTCAGCAGCGGGCTGCCCTCTTGCGACACTATTTGATTCGCATTTGTGTTGATACCCAACCACAATTTGCCACGGCGTTGAGCGCCCTTGAAAAGTTACGTGCGGAACGCAACGCCTACTACGAGGCGATTCCAAGCACCTTCATTTACAAGGATGCCGAAAAGCCGCGCGAGAGCTTTGTGATGCTGCGAGGTCAATACAATCAGCCTGGAGAAAAGGTAGAGGCGGGTACTCCATCGATTTTACCACCCATTCAGGGCTCGGAATCGGGTCGACCACTCAATCGTTTGGATCTCGCACGATGGCTTGTTTCTCCCAATCATCCGTTGACTGCCCGAGTTGCGGTGAATCGCTTCTGGCAGCAGATGTTCGGAACCGGATTGGTGAAGACGAGCGCCGATTTTGGCACGCAAGGAGAATTGCCATCCCATCCCGAGCTACTCGATTGGTTAGCCCTGCATTTTCAATCGAGTGGTTGGGACGTGAAGGACTTGCTCCGAACGATGCTCACTTCCGCCACCTTTCGGCAGTCGTCGCACGTCACATCGAACATGTTGGAGCTGGACCCTGAGAATCGACTTCTAGCCCGGGGGCCGAGATTGCGTTTGGATGCCGAACAACTTCGGGACAACGCTTTGTTCGTGAGCGGCCTGATTGATCTATCCATTGGAGGTAAAGGGGTGAAACCTTACCAACCAAGCAACGTTTGGGAGCCGGTCGGCTTTGTGGGCTCAAATACTCGCTTTTATCAACCGGATCGTGGATCGGCTTTGTATCGCAGGAGCTTGTATACGTTCTTCAAGAGGACGGCCCCTCCTCCCTACATGGTCAATTTTGATGCCCCCAATCGTGAACAGCCCTGCACGCGGAGAGAACGAAGCAATACGCCGTTGCAAGCGTTGCAGTTACTAAATGATGTTCAGCACGTAGAAGCTGCCAGAGCTCTTGCACAGCGTATGATTTTGGAAGGTGGATCGACATCCGACGAACGTATCAACTGGCTCTTTCACACCATTCTGTCGCGTAAGGCAGAATCTAGCGAAGTTGTGCTACTCAATCATCAGCTAGCGCTCCACACGGCACGGTTTGTCGAGAATCTTGAGGATGCCAAGCGGTTAGTTCATTTGGGTGAGTCCAAACCTTCGGAAAATATGCCACCGCAGGAACTAGCTGCATATACGCTGATCGCTAGTACTGTACTCAACATGGATGAAACCCTCTGCAGGAACTGAAACCATGCACCCAAACTTTGACGATTCATTGCAACACAATCGACGGTTGTTCTTTGGCCAAACGGGGCTTCGATTTGGTGCTGTCGCCGCGAGCATGATCGCGGCGGAGGCTGGAGGTATCCGAATAGGGAGTTCATGTTTTGCGGATTCCCCTTCGGAACCGGCTCGTGTTCACCCGGCGTTGGCGGGCCTACCCCACTTTCCGCCGAAAGCGAAATCGATCATCTACCTTCATATGAACGGAGGTCCGTCACAGATCGATACTTGGGATTACAAACCAGGCTTACAAGAATACTACGACAAGGATTTGCCACCGAGCATTCAGGGAGGGCAGCGATTGTCCACTATGACTAGTGGTCAGACACGTTTCCCTGTGGCGCCCTCGAAGTTCAAATTCGAGCAAAAGGGAAATTGTGGGACTTGGACAAACATGGATCTGTTTCCGCACCTTTCCGAGGTCGTCGACGACATAGCGCTGGTCCGTTCAGTATTTACCAATGCGATCAATCACGATCCGGCGTGTACCTACGTCATGACGGGCTCTGAAATTCCAGGCAAAGCGAGTATCGGATCGTGGTTGGCGTATGGGTTAGGTAGCGAAAGCAATGACCTACCAGCGTTTGTCGTGTTCACTCCCAAATTCCCGGAGGACAGCAATGGCCAAGCCCTCTTCAGTCGGATGTGGTCGAGCGGTTTTTTGGCGACGCGATTCAATGGTGTCGCTCTGCGTGGCAGTGGGGACCCTGTGTTGTATTTGCCGAATCCCGAGGGGGTTTCGCGTGCCGATCGTCGTGCCATGCTCGATTCGCTGCAGGCCTTGAATGGGAGGACTCAAGCCGAATTCGGGGATCCAGAGACCGCAACGCGAATTGCACAATACGAAATGGCGTTTCGAATGCAAAGCAGCGTCCCTGAATTGACCGAGATAGCGAGTGAGTCGGCCGAAACTCTGCAAATGTACGGACCGAATGTGAACGACCCCGGATCGTTCGCGCACAGCGCACTGCTGGCGCGGCGACTCGTAGAACGAGGTGTTCGCGTCGTGCAGTTGCTCCATCGAGGATGGGATCAACACGGCGATCTTCCTCGGCAAATCGGCAACCAGTGCAAACAAACCGATCAGCCGATCGCAGCGTTGATCAAGGATCTTAAACAACGTGGTTTACTCGACAGTACTTTGGTCGTGTGGGGCGGCGAGTTTGGTAGAACCGTGTACAGCCAAGGGGGGCTAAGTCGAGACAATTACGGCCGCGATCATCACCCGAGAAACTTCTGTATGTGGATGGCAGGGGGCGGGATTCGGGGAGGTATCACGTACGGTGCGACGGATGATTTCAGTTACAACATTGTCGAAAATCCAGTCAACGTCAATGATATGAATGCAACCATACTCCATTGCTTGGGGATCGATCACGAACGTTTCAACTACAAATTCCAAGGATTGGATCAGCGCTTGACCGGTGTAGAACCTCAACGGGTGATCACTGAGCTCCTGGCGTGATCGGTCGTAAATTAGAATGGTCGACTAGAGGCTGTCGATGAACCGATTTGTCGCATTGTCGATCCGTAGCGATCCTGTCGTGAAGCAGTGCCCTCGCCATTGCATCGCAATTCTTTTGAGCGTTGCGATTTTTGGATATGGGTTGCCATCGCTCGCATTCGCACAATCTGCGCCCCCGTTTCATGGCACGATCTTCGTGAACGAAAACATCCTTACTTCTGAGGATGCCACCACCTACGTGGGACTCACCGACGGTGGGAAAGGGACACGCAAGATGTTTGATCGGCGACTCAATCGCTTCGCCGAATTCGACGCTTGGATCTTTCATGCATCGTTCGACGATGATTTGAAGATCGAAGTACAGGCCAATCCTGAAATGGATGTGGAAACGGCCCGCAGAGAGGCCGAATATTATTTGAAAGTGGTTGGTCAACTACCGCATGCGTTGCGAGCCAATGTCCAAACGATGTGGCTTCATTCAGGCAAGCAGCTTTTCGGTGGTGGGAATCAGAACTTGCTGATACACACCGAGCAGGGGCAGGAGTATGCGAGACAAGGGATCTTGGAAGAGACGCTAATGCATGAAGCAGCCCATACGTCGCTTGATCCGCTCCATGCAACGAACGATCGTTGGCGGAAAGCTCAGGCATTAGATAACAAGTTTATTTCGCAGTACGCAAAGGACAACCCAGATCGAGAAGATGTCGCCGAATCCTACTTGTTGATCTTCGCCGTTGAATTTGTGCCGAAGCGAATTCCCGCATCGTTACGTGATACGATTTTGCAGACCATACCCAATCGCATCGAATATTTTCGGAAGGTCGATATGGATTTGAGGCCTGTTGTTCTTCACGACGCCAAGCGTTGAGCGAAAGTTTTGGCTTTCACCGTGCAAACATGGGTGCGGCTGTGTATGCGCCGTGGCCTCTTTCCCACACCGTGACCAAACGTGTCCCAGGTTCCGGCTAATTTCGTGAGAATCGGGGCCTGACCATCGGCTGATGGAACTTCGTCGAGAAGAGGCTGACCTAGCCAACGTTAGAATTGGAGTGTCGTCATTTGCGTGAGTCTTTTTCTGATCGATGTCACGGCCGACAAAAGTGAGCCTGAGGCGCTAGCCGAGTTCCTTTGAATTGCAGAAATCGGCTAGCGCCTCAGGCTCATGAAATCGAAAATCGCTTTTTGTCAGCTGTGTTGTATCGGGTAAATGCGGATCGAGCGAGCAGGTAGCGTAACTAGAAGGATAAGGTGCAAAATCCATGTCGGAAACCAAGTCGAATCGGAAGGCGAAAAAGACTTCGATCGAATCACGCGCGGCGATGCAACGTTCGTTTCTAGGATGGGATCGCCCTGTTCTGCAATCAGCTGTTGATTTTTTGCAAAAGAAGTACCTTCGCGGTAACGAATGGAATCTGGATTCCGTCCTTTTGGTGGTGCCTGGGTCGATGGCAGGTCGCCGTTTGGAGTTGCTGTTAGCCGAGCGTGCCAGTCAGAGCAATTACGTGTTGAGGCCACCACGTATTCTGACGTTGGGTGAGTTGCCGGAGGAACTTTATCATGCGAAGTTACCTTTCGCAGAGCCGTTGACGCAAGTCATGGCTTGGGTCCAGGTTTTGCGAAAGATGCCAATCCAAGAACTGCAGCCCTTGCTATTTGAGGTGCCCGACAGCGATTACTTGGGGCCTTGGATGGATCTCGGTCGGTTGCTCGCATCGTTACACCGCGAGCTAGCATCGGACTTGTTGGATTTTTCGGATGTTGCAACAGAATTGAAGGGGACGGCTGAAGAATCGCGTTGGCAAGTCCTCTCGCAATTGCAACGCCGCTATCTCGATGTTTTGCACGAAGCTGGATTATGGGATGTCCAGTCTGCGCGTCGATTTGCGCTCGAACATCATGAAGTTGCCAACATCGACACAGAGATCATCTTGATCGGGACGGTGGATTTGAATCGTGCACAGAGGCAATTCTTGGCCGCGATCGCTCCTAACGTCCAGGCTCTAGTAGGGGCACCTGCTGCGTATGCGGAAGGCTTCAATGAGGATGGAACGCTGAGTCCCGTTTTCTGGCAGAATTTGGAAATACCCATTCCCGAGGAGATGATCCATGTGCGGACGACTATCAGCGAAGCAGCGAGCGAATTGGCAAGGAGGTTGGCTTTACTCGATGGACAGCGGAGCGCAACCGAAATAACGGTGGGAGTGCCTGATAGCACCCTGGTTCCGACGCTCCAAGAAACGTTGGCTCGGTCTAACGTCGCATTGCGTTATGGTCCGGGCGTATCGATCCACCAGTCTTCCGCATTGAAAATGCTACAGGTGTTTCAGGACTATTTGAGGGATCAGAGCACAGAAGCCTTTGCCCATGCGATTCGGCTGCCGTACGTCTACCATTGGCTCCTCCAGAATGCGCATCCAACGCTGAGCACTGGGGACACAGAGAAACCAATCGAGAAACCGAAGTGCTTCCTGCGACAGATCGATTCGTACCTGAACCAAACGCTGCTCCGAAGTACGATTGGGCCTGTCTATCCGGACGCGGCTGGTCAAGCGGAGTTTATTTCGGCGGTACAAGCGTTGGATGCACTCCTGCAACCCATGCTCGCGGGTAGGTTGGCTTTAACTCAGTGGGGCGAACTTCTTCGTCGGCTGTTTCAAGATTTGTTTGGGGCTGTCGAGGTCGATGTGCAAACCGAGGAGGGTAACTTGATCGCGCGAGGGTGCCGCGAAGTCCACTCCGTCCTTGAGAGATTATCGAAGGTTCCGCCGAACTTGGATTCGCCAATGCGTTTTGAGGAAGCGGTGGCTTGGATTCAACAGCAGTTGCATGGAGTTTTGATCCCACCGTTGGCGAATCCAGAAGCGATTGAGATGATTGGTTGGTTGGATTTGGCATTGGATGATGCGCCTGTGTTACTGCTCACGGGCATGCACGATGGAGTGGTTCCTGAAAGTGTGAATTCGGATGCATTCCTCCCGAATCGACTTCGAAGTGATTTGGGGTTGCTTGATAATGCACGTCGTTACGCGCGCGATGCGTACGTGATGATGAATCTGCTCCGAACGCGGGAGCACTTTGAGATTGTGATGAATCGCATGACTGGTGATGGGGATCCAGTGACCCCCAGTCGCCTTCTGTTGGCACTTCCCTCTCATCGCATGGCGCGGCGAGTCAGTATGTTGATCTCCGAATCCCTTCCCGCTCGGGAGAGTGTGGATGCGGTGCGGGTGGCTGAATGGACGCCTCGCCCCATCCAATCCAATATTCCAATCCCGTTGCCCGACCCAAAGAATTCCGTTCGGAGTATGGCCGTTACGGATTTTAAAGCGTATAGCGAATGTCCCTACCGCTTCTATCTGAAGCGCGTCGAACGCAGGAGACCTTTCGATCCGTTGCCATTGGAATTGGATGGGGGTGGTTTTGGGGATCTGGTCCATCATGTTTTGGAGGGATTGATTACCTCTCCCGTTTCTAAATCAATTCTCGCACAGGATATCGAAGCCTGGTTAATCGAAGAAATTGATCGCGAAGCGCGCGCCCGGTTCGGGGTTTCGATGCCACCGGCACTCGTGATCCAAATGGAACAAGCCAAGATGCGATTGCGAGAATTTGCCAAGCATCAAGCAGAGCATACGCGGCAAGGCTGGCAGATGCGGTACATCGAACACAAGGTGGAAAAAGGCCAAGGCATCCAATGGCAATTAACGAACGGGGTGATGGAGATCCATGGACGTATCGACCGTATCGACTTTCATGAAGAGACAGGGGAGTGGGCGGTCCTCGATTACAAAACAGGGAACTCTGCGGACGAACCTCGCAAAAACCATCTGAAAAAAGACGGGACATGGAAGGACTGGCAATTGCCTCTCTACGGACAACTGATCTCAACGTTGGGAATCGAGGATCTGTCCCGCGTAAAATTCGGGTACATCCTTCTTCCGAAGAACTCGCAACAAACACAATTTGTGTATGCCGATTTCACGTTAACGGAACATGCATCGGCTATCACGTCCGCCAAGGAAATTGCAGGCCAAGTGCTCAATGGAAATTTTTGGCCACCTTCGCATCAAGTGAATCTCGAATGGGATGATTGTGTGTGGATCACGCAGCGGACTGTCATGCGACCGTGGGTTGCTGAATTGGAAAAAGGCATTGATGGCACTCCAGCCTCGATTGCAAAGGAAACCGATACCGGTCCGATGATCTCGGAGAACGAGCTCTCCCTGGAATCGACGGGTGAGGATTCCTTGAATGAAGACCGGAACACCGCGTCGCTCCCAGCGGCTGACCGACGCAATCGAGAAGCCGATGTTCCGCAGTTCCTAGCGATCATGCCCGTGCAAGCCAGTGGAACACCTCCCGTAGATTGGTTCAAACCCACGAAAATTCGAGCATCGGCGGGAACGGGAAAAACATACCAGCTGGCTTCCCGGGCGATTCGACTTTTGTTCTCAGATCAGTCCCTTGACTCTATCTTGGCGACCACCTTTACGCGCAAGGGGGCCGGTGAAATCCTGCAACGCGTTTTAGGTTGGTTGGCCGAGGGATGCGAAACGGCCTCTGGATTGCAACGACTACGCGAAATCTTGACGCCGTTGGTCATATCGCCAGCCGCGGTTGAGTACCACTTAGCCAGGCTGTGTTCGCATCTCCATCGATTTCGTGTGAGCACACTGGATAGTTTCTATACGCAGTTGGCCAAATCCTTTGCGCTCGAACTGAAATTGCCTCCTGGATGGAGTTTGATCGACCCTGCTCAAGAGGAACAAGTCCATCGCGAAGCGATCACATCGATGTTTGCGCAAGTCGATCATCGACAACTCCGTTCCCTCATTTCGCAGCTATCCAAGGGAGACGCGGTCCGAAGCGTGTGGACGGAAATCGAGTCGGTGGTCAAAGAAGGCTACGCGTTCTATCGACCGGGTAAGCCTGAAGTTTGGCAGATGCGATCCATTCCATCCGCCCCTGCGCCAGAAGAATTTGACCGCGCGTTGAAAGCCCTAGAAATCGTTTCCGCGAGCAAACAAATCGAGAACGCCAAAGCCAAGCTTCTCCCAATGATTCGAAATGAAGAATGGGAAGAGTTTTTGGTTCAAACGCTGGTATTGGCCACGTTGGACCCTAAACCTACGTATTACTCCAAGCCAATTCCTGAAGAAGTTCAAGCCCCGCTGACGGTCTTGCGCAACTATGCGCGGACGATGATGCTCAATCAACGACAATTGCAAACGCAAGCAGCCTATCAAGTGCTCGATGCGTTTCATATCCATTTGACGAGCATCAAGCGCGCGCGGCGGTTGGTTTCCTTCGCGGATATCACGAAGAAGCTCGAAGAGTGGTTGGACGAAACCGGTCCCAAGAGCGATGCGGACCGGGCTGTTAGCGGGTCTTCGCGTTCCTTGCAGGAGTCGAAGGCGCATTTGGAGAAAATCGATCATCGCTTGGATTGCTCTGTCGATCATTTGCTGCTCGATGAGTTTCAGGACACGTCACCGGAGCAATGGAATATCTTGAAACCCTTTGCAAAGGAGATTGTGAGCCAGCAGGAGCACGATGAGACAGCGACATCCTTCTTTTGTGTGGGTGATAGCAAGCAGGCGATCTATGCGTGGCGTGGCGGAGTGTCCGAGATTTTTCAATCCGTGGATGAGCAAATCCATGGGATAGAGGAACAACGTATCGTTGAAAGCCGCCGAAGTTCACCTGTCGTGATCGACTTCGTCAATCGTGTTTTCCCTGCTCTTGGTAGGCATACGAACTATTTGGGTGATGATAAGAACAAACCGTTGGATTCAAGTCATCCGGTGCCAGCGTGGATCCAGAAACATTTCAATAAGCACAGCACGACCAAAGGGGAACTTTCAGGCTTTGTCGAGTTTCGCAATGTGTCCAATAAAGAGAGTGATGGAGAAACCGAAGACAGTCCAGCATCGTTGCTGTTATGTGAAATTGCAGAACGGGTCAAGGAACTGCATTGGGCCTCACCAAAATCGACCATCGGCATCTTGACCCGCACGAACAAAGAAGTGGCGGAGATCATCACTCTGCTGCGCGAGCGCGGTGTCGAAGCAAGCCAGGAGGGTGGAAATCCGCTGACCGACACGGCGGCTGTGCTGCTCCTCCTGAGCGCCATGCAGTTAGCCAATCATCCTGGTGATTCACTGGCCCATTTTCATCTTCTTCATTCTCCTTTGGCGAGGCATTGGCGTGAGGACGTGCGACAGGATCCATCTGCTCTATCAGCAGAACTGCGCGAACGAATCGATAGAAAGGGATTTGGTGGGACTGTCAGTGAGTTGGCGCAAGAGATCGCGAACGAGTGCACCGAGCGGGACCAAATACGGTTGCAGCAGCTCATTGAATGCGCCCATCGGTTCGATACCTTCCGAAGAATACAGATTCAGGAATTCATAGAATTTGTGGAAGCGGTCAAAGTTAGCATTCCTGGCGGGAGCTCCGTCCGGGTGATGACCATCCATCAATCCAAAGGTCTTGAGTTTGACGCAGTGTTTTTAGCCTCACTGGATCATGAAATTGCGTCGAACCTACCTTTGTTTGTCGTTAGGAAGGGGGATCGGGTATCGGAGCCCGTCGGGATTATTCGGTATTTGAGTCGGGAACTGCAGAATTATCTTTCCCCAGGCTGGCAAGAGGCCGTTCAGAAAACGCGTGAACAGCAATTTGAGGAAGCGTTGTGCTTGTTTTATGTAGCGATGACGCGAGCCAGGCAAGCGTTGTATTTGATGACCTCTCCCTCCAAGAACCCGAAGAAAACGTGGGGGTCGGCGCTGCACAGTGTTTTTGCGGAAGGGAATCCATCGGCAACGCCAGGGTTGGTCTTCTTTAGCGCAGGCAATCCGAGATGGTATTCGAGTACGATGGACGAATCGGCGAAGCAAGAACATGCCCTCCTGTCGGAATCGCAACCAACCACACCGGAGAGTAAGCCTCCCATAACGCTGACGCTAGCGCCCGCTCAGCGGATCGATTCTGTTGGACAGCACATCGCGCCGAGTCACCTTAGCGCAGCCCAGCCGCAAAGCGTTGCCGAATTGTGGCAACAGCAAGATTTCGCTGGGGCTATCATCGGAAAATTGGTCCATCGCTGGTTTGAGGAGATCGATGGCTGGGTGGAAGATTTCAAACCCGAGCGATTATCCCTTCAGGCGATCGCAAAGTCCTTCTTGACACAGGACGAAATGACTCAGTTGAAACTCGATGATTGGATCGAGCGTTTTTTGGGTTACTGCAGCGCTCCGGGTGTACGACAAGCCCTCAGCCGCGAGCGTTACGAGGATTGGAGTCAGCCCAAGCCATTGCGTTTGGAAGTGACGACAGAGCGGCGATTGCTACAACTGCTTGAAGGAAATTTAGTCCGAGGCATCATCGATCGATGTGTCCTGGGTTTGGAAGGCGAGCGGGTAGTACGAGCGGAAATCCTGGATTACAAAACGGATCAGCGGCGCGCAGGGGAGGAGCTCGATGACTGGCAAGCAAATAGAATTGCAATCCATGCCCCCCAATTGATGGCGTACCGCAAAGTGTTGTGTCGACAATTTGGACTGCATCCCAATTCAGTTCAAATGACTCTTATTTTCCCTGGAGAGGATCTTGTCGTTGCCGTTTCCTAGGGAGACGTGGGCTGGGGTGTGCTTCGCAGGTGGGGATGAACTGAAATCTGTCGATTTGGAATCGATCGGCACGGCTTCCGAGTAGCCGAAACAGGGTTTCGAGCATAGACTTCGAAATCGAGGGCGTTCCTTCATTCCCTATTTTATGATTCGTTCATGCGTCGAAGACCCAAGTATTGTCACGAAAACGCGTACGATTTTTTTGATCTAGCCATGCGTGCCCCCGATGGAAGCCAAAGGTTGCTAGCCGGTGCGGTGGGAATCGCGCTCCATTTTCTGCCCAACCATTCTCCCGCTGCGTCTCTTGAATGGATCGAGGAGATCGCGGAAACCATCCGCCAAAGGGTTCGCGGTCCCAGCCCCGAGGCAATCCTCGCGCACATGCACGCTGTTCTCTTCGACGATATGGACTTTCGTGGAAATGAGCAGGACTATTTTCACGTCAACAACAGCTTGCTTCCACATGTCCTCGAATCCCATCGCGGATTGCCGATCACGTTGGCATTGATTTACAAAGCGGTCGGAGAATGCTTGGGCCTGACGATTCATGGAGTCAATAGTCCAGGGCATTTCCTGGTGCGCGTCGAGATCGGTGAGGAATCGTTGTTGATCGACCCGTTTCATTCTGGGCGACTTCTGAGTCCAGCGGAAGCCATTTCGATGATCGAGCGAATTGTGCAACAACCGAAATTGCCCGAGGAAGAATGGTTTACGCTTTGCAACGAAAAACAGTGGTTGCAGCGCATCCTCAACAATCTCCGATCGCAGTTGATCCACACCGGCCATTCCAATCACGTGGCTGCCATGCGGGAACTTCATGCCGTCTTGAACGATGAGTGGTCGTCCGAAGGCTGAAAACGAGTGTGGTCGAATCTAGAATTTCCAGAATTTCTCCCTGAGCTTCGACTTGTTCCAGAGGGTTTGGTTTGGCCAATCATTGCTCTGGCGGGGGTCGTCCATGCGGGTTTGGCTCGCTATGGATTGCCGAACGTGGGGAGGTACGGTTAGGATGCTCCTGGAAATAAACGCCCAGAGGGATCGCTTATCCGTAGCCGAGGAAATCGAGACACGCGGTGAGCCTACTTTTTATTGGCTTCCGGAGTTTGGCTGCGGAGCGGGTCGCTCGGCAGGTTGACTTTAACATGGCATTTCAATGCTGAGGAAAGAACCGAGGATGGCGAAACCGAAAGTGCTCGTAGTCCGTGCACCAGGGACGAATTGCGATGTGGAAACCGCATATGCCTTCGAATTGGCAGGCGCGGAAGCGGTTCGATTGCATGTGAATCAATTGATCGAGCAACCTGCGCTGGCAAACACATTTCAGATCCTTTGTTTTCCAGGCGGGTTCAGCTATGGGGACGATATTGCTGCAGGGCGCATCGCCGCGGTCCATTGGCAAACCAAGCTTCGCGATACCCTAGAATCGTTTCGCGAAGAAGACCGATTGGTGCTAGGTATTTGCAATGGCTTCCAGATCATGATGCGGTTGGGGATCTTTTTTGACGAACCATCCAGCCGACGCGAGGAACCGATTCCGCCGGCGACTTTGACCTGGAATTTGCAGGGACGATTCGAGTCTCGTTGGGTTCATCTCAAACCTGAGTCGGACCATTGCATCTTTTTGCGAGGCATCGAGCAGATCTACCTTCCCATGGCACATGCAGAAGGGCGGCTTTTGATGCGCGATGATACAGCGCGAGCGACGCTTCGAAAGAATCAGCAAATTGCTATTCGCTACTGCGACTCCTCGGGCATTACTGGAGATGAACCTTTGCCGTTCCCCGTAAATCCCAATGGAGCGGAGGGGAACATCGCAGGCATATGTGATGAGACCGGTAGAATCTTTGGTTTGATGCCTCACCCGGAACGTTTTCTTTTCCCGACGAATCATCCATCGTGGACCCGCAACGATTCATTGCCCAGCCACGGCGATGGGTTGAAGCTATTTCAAAACGCAGTTGCGTACTTTGGATAGTGTATGAAGATCGTTGAAAACCCATCCGAAATTTATTCCCTCGTCGCCAGTTCCAAGTGCAATGGTAAGCGAGTCGGATTGGTTCCGACGATGGGTGCGTTGCATGCGGGCCATTTGTCACTGGTTGAAGAAGCCAAGCGACACTGCGACATCGCAATCGCAACCATCTTCGTCAATCCAACTCAATTTGGCCCGAACGAGGATTTTTCTAAGTATCCGAGAACGTTGGATTCGGATTTGGAGCAATTAGAACGAGCAAAGTGCGATTGGGTTTTTGTGCCCAGCACGATGCAAATGTTTCCTGAGGGGCTTTCCACCTATTTGGAACCACCAACGGTTTCAAAAAACTGGGAGGGGCAAATTCGTCCAGGGCATTTCCGAGGTGTGACGACGGTTGTCTTGAAGTTGTTTCACATGATTCCCGCCGATGTGGCATTTTTTGGTCGTAAGGATTACCAACAGGTCGCAGTGCTAAGAGCGATGGTCCGGGATCTGAACGTGCCGATCGAGTTGATCGCATGCGATACGGTGCGAGAGCAAGATGGGCTGGCCATGAGCAGCCGAAATCGCTATCTGTCCCCAACAGACCGGGGCAGGGCGGTTGGACTCTGGAACGCGTTGCAGCACGTGCAATCGTTGGTTCGCGAAGGGTGTCACGACGTCGAACGGCTAGAGAGTGAGATGCGAGATATGCTTCTTGCTGTACCCGTTGATCGGATCGATTATGCAGCGATCGTAGATGGCGTTACAATGGAACCATTAAGTCATGTTCTACCCGATGCTGTGGCGATTATTGCCGTTTGCATCGGGACCACACGATTGATCGACAATTTAAGCTTGGACGTATGAGAACTCAGTGGGAGCATCGTTCGTGCACGGTCAATTTCCGGGATGGATCGTAATTCCGCTTGCACTGTAGGAGTCTTCGGCATGCGGCAAACATTGTTTTACCTCCCTCATCAACTGGGGCCACTCCCATTATTTGGTTGGATGAGTTGGTCGATGATCGCGTTGTTCGTCTACGTCGCAATTCTGGCGATCAGTATGCGCGGACGAGAAAAATTGGGAACGATCCTTCAGGAAAGTTGGCTCAATTGGGTCCTCGGCGCGGTCATTTTGGGATGGGTATTGCCAGCGATCGAATATCGCATTGGACGGGGTACGGAAAACGAATGGGTCGTCGGATTGCCAGTGCGAGGCTACGGCGTTTTCTTGATGCTCGGGGTGGTATCTGCGATCGCAATTGGACATCGCCGTACAGCACGATTGGGCATCCCGCGAGAGAGCTTCATGGCGCTGGCTCTTTATACGGTAGTGGGTGGTTTGCTCGGTGCTAGAATCTTCTATGTCGTTCAGAAATGGGACGAACTGGATGGAAACACTGTGGTTGGCAAACTGTGGACTGCACTTCAATTTACCGAAGGGGGATTGGTTGTTTATGGAAGTATCCTTGGAGGAATCGTAGGCATCGTTGGCTGGACATGGCGGTATCGTGTGAAGCCACTGCCGTTGTTGGATGCGATCGTGCCCGCCTTCTTTATCGGATTGGCCTTCGGTCGTATCGGATGCTTGCTCAATGGATGTTGTTACGGAGGGATTTGTGATCCAGGGTTTCCCGCCTTGGAGTTCCCCCGAGGTGCACCCGCCTACATGGATCAATTTCACAGCGGTCGTTTGCTGGGAATGCAAACACGGTCGTCGAGCACTGGCGTGGAAACCATCGAATCGATCGAGCCAGGAAGCTGGGCATCGGAGCAAGGCATCCGCGTTGGACAGCAATTGGATGCGGTGGATGCGAGTTTGTTGAGGGAAACACCGGAGTCCTTTGTACTCGCATCGCCAGAACTGGAGGGTCGACTGCAGATCGATCGTCGAGGGTATCGTTTGCACTCGTCGGATTTCCCGCCAAAGAGTTTGCCTGTCCATCCCGCTCAAATCTACGCGTCGATCAGCGCTTTCCTGTTGTGTCTGTGGACATGCTCGATACCCAATTGGAACCGTCGCCCAGGGTTGGTATTTGGAACCGGCTGGATCGCGTATGGCCTATTGCGAATCATGGAAGAGATCATTCGGGTGGACGAAGCGGGACAATTTGGGACATCCCTCAGCATTGCACAGTGGATCAGTGTTCTTGGAATTATTGCGGGAACGTTTTTTGTGGTGCTAGGATGGCGAGCTATTCCCAGCCAGGCCTCTGCATCGGTGACTACGGAATCCAATTGATCCGTCGACCATAATGATTCCTCTGAAAAAGATTGCATCTCTCAAAACGGCCCAACAGTTTCGCGACCACGTCGCGAGTCTCGGGATCGATATTCCTATCGACGAAGAGGTTTTCGCGCCATCCGATAGTCCCTTGCTACAGCCGCTGCAGTGGAATCAACGCACCATCGGAAATCGAATCGCGGTTCAACCGATGGAAGGCTGGGATGGCACCGACTCCGGCGGTGTTACTCCTCCAATGCTGAGGCGTTGGCAAAGGTTTGGGGAGTCAGGCGCGAAATTGATCTGGGGTGGCGAAGCCATGGCGGTTCGGCCCGATGGTCGCGCCAATCCGCATCAATTGATCTTAACAAGCGAGAATCGGGACGGCATTGCATCTCTTGTACGAGCCCTTCGTGAACGACATCGCGAGCAATGGGAAACCGACGATGACTTGGTCGTTGGGTTTCAGTTGACCCACTCCGGTCGATTCTGCCGTCCGAACAGTCACCATCAATGGGAGCCTCGCGTCGCATTCCGTCATCCGTTGCTGGATGCTCGCTTCGGCGTCGAGCGGGACGACTGCGTTTTGACTTCCGAGGAGGTGTTCGCGCTTCGGGAAGATTACGTGCGCGCGGCGCACGTGGCTCAGAAAGCAGGTGCTGATTTCGTCGATATCAAGTGTTGTCATGGCTACTTGTTGCACGAATTTCTATCAGCCCGGATTCGTTCGGATGCATTTGGTGGGTCGTTAGAGAATCGATCGAGGTTGCTTTTCTCGATCATCGAAGGGATCCGCGAACGTTTACCCGATTTGGGAATTGGCGTCCGGTTGAGTGCTTTCGATACCGTCCCCTTCGAACCCAATCCCGCAACCGCAACCGAGGGGCGATTGGGACAAGGCCGACCGAGAGACATATCCCAATTGCTTCCCTACGTGTGGGGGTTCGGAATGGATGTGCATAATCCGTTGCAGATCGATCTGGCGGAGCCTCTTCAATTGATTGGTTGGCTACGCGAAGCGGGGGTGAGTTTGATCAACATCACTGCCGGTAGTCCCTACTACACACCCCATTTGCTTCGTCCGGCCGCTTTCCCACCTTCCGATGGATACCAACCCCATGAAGATCCCCTCGTGTCGGTGTCAAAACACATTTCCGTAACGCGAGCGATCAAAGATTCCTATCCCGATATGGTCGTTGTGGGTTCGGGCTATTCGTACTTGCAGGAGTTTTTGCCTGGGGTTGCTCTCCATACCGTCCGTTCGGGGTGGACGGACTGCGTGGGATTGGGTCGAACGGTGCTGTCCTATCCAAAGATCTTGACGGATGCGATTCAGCGTGGAGTGAGCGAGCGAAAGCTTGTCTGCCGTACCTTTTCGGACTGCACGACGGCGCCGAGAAACGGACTCCCTTCAGGATGTTATCCCCTGGATGATTTCTATAAGGGGACACCCAACGCAGAAGCAGTGAAAAAGCTCAAAAGCGGTCTCTAGAGGGCAAAGTTCAATGACCGCATCCCGACGGCGCAATACTGATGCATCAGCGCCGCGATACCATCGCGTAGAAGATTGTCTCTGCTGCGTCGCAGCATTCATTGAAGGCGCGACTTAGCGTCCCTTCGCATTCATAACGGCAAAGAGGATGCCTACCACCACCAATGTCCACAAAACAGTAAAAAACCCGCCGCACCCGATCCCGATCGCGGCGTGCACACTTCCTTTGATAGCGGGATCTTTCTTGCGGGCTTTCAATCCCATAATTCCCAACACAAAGGCTGCGATTCCAAGTGGCAAGCCTATCAGGGGCAGCCCACTCAGTATTCCCAGATAGTACGCAATAAGCGCCGATGGGTTTTTGTAGGGAATTACCCCACCCGTGGCATCCCCTTCACCGCGAGGTTCTGCGGACTGGTTCAGGGGACTGGCAGGATTTGCAGACGGTGCCGAATAGGGATTGGGAGATAGATCGTTGTCGTTGTTCGAACTCGACATGGGGAGCTCCTCTGAATTAGATGTGCCAATCGACGATCCACGTATTTTAACCTATTGCGATGTGGCATTCTGCCATTGGGATCGATCAAAAGCGGCTGCTTTCTCGTTCCGAACACCAAGCATCCAGCTCCGGCCAGCGCGAATGGAGATGCCAAGCCAATTGCTTCAGCGAAAAGAACTCGCTCGCATGATGGCCGATCATCAATAAAGCAATTCCCAAAGCTTCTGCTTCCAAGCATTGATGATAGGTCGCTTCGCCTGTGAGGAATGCATCGCACTTGTTTCTAGCGGCGTGCGATAGGAAGCTCCCGCCACTTCCACAGACGATTCCAAGCTTGGAAACCTGGCGCAATGGATCATGGGTGAAACGGGGTTCGCTATGTGGGATATGCAAACGCATACGTTCCATCACTTGTTCGATCCCGATAGGTGATTCCAACCATCCGAAGAGTCCGGACCCTAAGCCGAGTCTCGCCATCTCTGGATCGGTTGAAAGAACGAGTGGCGCTAGGTCGCGCAGGTCGAGGAAGGCTGCAAGCTGGTGATTGATTCCTGTCTTGGCATTGTCCCAGGCGGTATGAGGGGAGTAAATTGCGACTTCATGCCGAATCGCTTTTAAAAGCAATCGACCCGTTGGTGTGACATCGGTAATCCGTTGCAAGGGTTTAAATGGCAGCGGATGGTGGGAGATGATCAAGTTCGCATTGCGATCGATGGCCTCGCTCAGCGTGGTATCGGTAACGGTCAAACAGGTCATGGCCTTGCGAACCCACGCATCCTGTTCTCCCACGAGCAAGCCGACATTGTCCCACGACTCCGCTAGTCGCAGGGGAGCAAGTTCATCAAGCGATGGAAGGATCTGGGAGAGTCTCAGCATGGTCGGGCGGTGTCAGATGGTGAAGCGGTGTCAATCGAGTCGTCAACCGAACGGAGAAAACAGCCTAGCCGGCTGATCGGAAGTCGAGGCAAATGCGTTGAATCAAGTGAGGGGGCAGCTTAGCAGATGGTCGACGTCCTAGCAGGCGGATGAGGCTGGTAATTAAGGTTGGACCGCCGAAGAAGTCCGTTCAAGAAAATCCCATTCGATCTCTTTTCCTTCTTCCATAAGGAGACGGATCCTTTGGCACATGTCCAACTGCGATGGGGATGCCGTGCGTTCCGCGCGCTCCAACGATTTCAGGGCCTCTGTCGGGATTTTGGCTGAGTATTGAGCGATTGCAAGCACCAAATACGAGTACCAAGTGGGTTGAGGCAGGAGATCCAGTGCCAATTGTGCTTCTTTGACGGCTTTCTTTCCTTCGATGTCTAGTTTCTCGGCGTGGGCAGCAAGAATGAGAGACTGGAATCGACGCGCACCCAACTCCAGCGGCTTCACTGAAATGAGTTGCTTCACCTCTTTCTCGGCAACAGCCCATCGTTGTTGGTCTGCGGCAATTCGAGCGTGAATCCAACGCACATAGGGTTGAGAGCGATTCGCTTTGAGTGCTAATTGCAATGCATTTTGAGCCTCTTTATCTTTGTCCACACTATGCAGCAGGATGGCATTGGTCGCCCAAGCGATAGGTTGTAGGGAAGTATGGGCCGCAAGTATTTGCTCTGTTAGTTCGACTCCTTCGTTGATTCTTCCGGCGCGTTCCATGAGAAGTGCTAGCGCGATTTTCGCAGCATGATCCTCGGGCTCGGAAGCTTGCAATTGCTCGATAGCTGCGCTTACTTCATCCTCGGAAAAGTGACGTTCGGGATCAGAGAACGGCCAATACCGATCCATGAATTGCGGCCAAATCAAAGTCCATTCGGCCCAGTTTTCTTGAAGCATGGACGCTTCTTGAAAGGCTCGAAATCGGCGTTGCAATACGGCTCGAGCGGCCGCATCGAGCTGTTGGATCTCCTGGCTGCGCAAGGTCGTGTTGAGGTCGAGCATCATCCGATCGGCTAAAAGGCGATTGTAGGAAAGACTTTGATTGCGGCTAACGATTGTAGAGAGGGACATGCTGACTGCCTCCGATTGCACCATGGATTGCATAGCCGACATTTGCTGTCGGATTTCCTCGTTTCCAATCCGTGTGAACTCCGCTTCCGTTTGCGTTAGCGTTTGCTCCACCGCTTGAAAGTTCTTTTGGATGCGTGCTCGCTTTTCGAGGAACTCCTTGTACTCGGATTGGACCTGCTGGATTTTTCGAACCAGCAATTCTGCTTCGTGTGACGAATCGGAATCCTGGGCAGCCGCGTCGGAGCGAAAAACGATGCCGAGTGTAAAGCCGAGCATAGTTACGATGAGAAAGAGTCGAAATCGGATGCAAATCAACGAAGCCAGGAGATTTTTTCGCATGATCAAAGATGCTGGGTTAAAAGGCGAACACTCACAAGAATGAGAAGAATCGACGACACCCTACCGAATGAAAAATCCTACACTTTTTGAATGACACTAGCTCGCGGTAAAGCGATCAAAAGTGCGAAAATTGGGTTCTTCAGGAATTTTCGTGCATAGGTATCTGCGGTCCCAGTGAATTGTTGGGATCCAAAACAGAGGTGTGAACTACGGATTTTTCCGTTTTGATGATTGCTCGTGGAATCAGCACCCCTGTAAAATTCGACGAGTCTCTGTTTTGGTGCTTGAGCGCGGAAAACAGCGCGAGAGGTGTAACCATGATGAAATCAGTTTGGCGTTGGAATGATCACGATTGCGGGATGTCGTTCGAGTGGTTTGCTCACAGTTTGATCGTGGGCGCCGCGTTGATAGGTTGGTCCTCGGCCGCCGCCGATGATGCAAACAAATCCAATGATAAATCAGACAGCGTATTTCGGACGCAGTTACAGGGCATTCTGGCGGAAGAGGCAAACGGTGCGGGCAAAGATCGCTCAAGAAAGATCAATGATCTTATTCAAGCTATTCCCGATGTTTCGAAGATCGACCTAACGACTGCTCAACATCAGTCGGGAATGCTTTTACTGAATGGCCAGTGGGTTGCCATCGACGAACTCCAGTCATCTCCACTGAGTGAGTCACTGTCCCGTTATGTCGCCGAGCGTGGTTCAGGTCCTTTGGATACAGCAGGCCATCGACGCATGGCACTTTGGTGCTTTCAACACCACCTTCTGGAGCAATGCGCTGCTCATTGGTATGGCGTTCTCAATGAAGTTCCTGACCATGCCGAAGCACGTCAGGCACTAGGATTTCAAAGGATCGATAATCGCTGGGTCAGTTCCGAAGAATGGAAGGAAGCAAACTCACAGTCCCAAGCACGCGTTCAATCGCTTCGAAATTGGATGCCGCGAATACGGCGATGGGTGGTCGACCTCGAGGGGTCAGACACAAAAGACAGGCTGAAGGCGATAGCACAACTTAAGAAGATCTCGGATCCAGCAGCCATCCCGGCGCTCTTCACTGCGGCTTCTCAGGCAAGCAGCAATACCAGTATGCATCTTATCCAAGCCATTAGTCGATTTCAGACGCGCGATGCGTGTTCCGCCATGGCTTTGATCGCTGTGCAAGATCCGAACTCAGAACGGGGGGCATTCGCGACCGACGAGCTTAAAAAATACCCTTTCGGATTTTACGTTTCTGACCTATTGGATGCGATGTGCTCCGAATTCGAACTGAAACAACAAGTCGTAACGCGGGCTAATGGTTCGATCTTCCTGACGTCGGTCCAGATGCGAGAATTGAGAAAGCACTACGAAGTCGCTCAGTTAGACAAGTTGATGGTACTGGATAATCAGGCTGTGCGAGATCTACCTGTTCAAGTGGCTCTAAGCTCAAGGCTTTCGCTTATACCCGTAACAACAAATCCTAAGAATGTCATTGCGGAATCAACCGTCTCAGCAGAAGTAGGTCGGACGGCAGAGTCGAATCAACGTCAGGTTGAACTAGCCAACGAACAAGTAGAAAATGTGCAACGCAGGATGTGTACGGTTCTTCGATCGACGACCGGTGTCCAACTAGGAGACAAGCCTCAGGATTGGTGGGAATGGTGGGATCGCTACGAAGAAGTTGCTTGGGAAGGAAGCAAGGAATACCAATCGCAGTATTACGAGGATACGTCTTCCCCATTGTTTGTTAGAAATCCAGTTTCCCTCGCGATCCCTGCCAGCCCCCGTCGTCATGAATGCTTGGTGGCTGGAACTGCCATCCAAACGCAGGGCGGGTTGATAGCGGTGGAAAAAGTATGTGTCGGTGACATGGTTCCGAGCCTAGATATAAAAACCGGCGAGTTGTCTCTCCAGCCTGTGCTTCGTGTTACCAAAAGACCTCCTGCAAGGACGATGTCCTTTGTATTGAGCGATGGTGAGCGTATCGATTCAACGCTCGGACATCCGTGGTGGGTGGTTGGGGCTGGTTGGACCAAAACGAAGGACCTGAAACCAGGCGCTATTCTTCGAACAGCCCGCGGTGCACACGAAATCCAATCCATGGATGAAGGCAGCGAAGTGGAAACGTACAATCTGGTTGTCGCGAATTCCCATACCTACTTTATCGGCACCGCAAGACTTCTGTCGTTCGATGCGAGCGAATTGGAACCGACGTTTCAGAAAGTTCCCGGACTGCCTGCTCAGGTGACCTTTCATTAGTGCTTTCACAATAGCACCCTTCGAGTTTGTCTCGCACCGGTTTTCCTTCCCGCTGAGGTGGTTCCTGAATCAATTGGAATCTGGTGCGGTGCGTGGCTGCAATGGATCACGCACGGGGTCCGATGTCACCGTGATCAGTTCGCTCCGGTGCGTCGTTTTGTCTTTGACAACATGTACATAAACACCGACGTAAGGTTCGGTAACGCGAATCTTTGCATCGAGAGGTGCGACGATGAGCAGTTGCAATCCGAAGCGCTGAAAAAGATCGAGAGCAAACTCTGCATGTGCGTCGTCACTGCGCGAAAACATTTCATCCACCATCACGAACTGAAAGCGGTTATCGTTCTCTTCGTCGTGTTTGAGATCGTATTGGTAAGCGATGGCGGCTACGAGAACCAAGAACGCCAACTTCCCTTTCTCGCCACCGCTTTGCCCTGATCCTCCTTCGTAATAGCTTCTCGATTCACCCGTTTCAGCAACGATTTCCCTCGCCGCGAAATGGAACCAATTGCGAACGTCGGCGACCTTCTCTCTCCAGCGTTCGTTGCTAGGATCCCGAAGTTTCCCGATCAGGGTTTCAATTTTCACGTAGGTGGTTTCGTTGATCTCCAGTTGTCCATCCGAACTACCCGATAGACAAGCCGCCAAATCCTTGCGAAAGTCTTGGATCTCACGGTCTGCTACGTCCGTCGCTTCAAGCTTCATGAATGTTCCTGGCTTCCACTGAAGCAATCGCAGGGAACTATTCAACTGCGAGATCTTTTCTCGAACTTCTTCGCGATCGTTTTCCAAGTTGCTGTGCAGCAGTCCTACCTCGTGAAGGACCTTTTCGTTCAGCCGATTCTTGAATCGCTCTTCATGTTTTGGGAGGTCGTCAGTGTTGATTTTTTCATAAAGCGATCGAAAGTCATCGAGGCAGGCTACGTCAGGATCTAGATCGATGTTCTCTTCTGGAAAAGCGCGCAGGTATTTGGACATCGCGTTGGTCACCTCTCTGGACAACGGGGACAACTTCCCAAACAGCGTCTCGACGTGATTGCGATGCTCCGTGAGGGATGCCGCTGGCAATGTCTCTATGTTCTCCATGGTCAGAGATGTTGCAACCGAATCGGCGATCGATGTTCGATTTGAAGCGTAGCGATCCCATGAACCTTTCGCGCGGGCCAGTTCGATCTGGTGCAAAGCCGTATCCAGCATCTTAGATCCATGCTTGAGTTCACCCTCCAGTCGCGTCCCGTCACTGATATGCAAGTCCCGATCCTCTTGATGGCCGATCGCTTCGGATCGCATCGCAGCCATCTTTTTGGTCAGGTTGGTGATAACGTCGTTGGAACCTTGTAATTGGCGTAACTCGAGCTTGAGTTGTACCGAAACGGATTCGTGCTTTTGTGAATCGATTTCGTCAAACGCATGGTAGGCTGCGATCTGCTCCAAATCCTTAAGGGACTGAATCGCCGAATCGATCTGATGGAATGCGGATTGGGCTTCGCTTTGAATTTTCTCAAGGACAGCTTCATTTGCCTGAATCGACTGAAGGAGCGATTTTTGCTTCTCCTGGTTATCCCAACCTAAGATGAACGCGCTGCCATCCTTCTGCTCGGAACGATCATCTTTCTGATGTTGGTTCGAGTTTCTTTTGATATGGCGATGGGCTGTCATAGCAGGAACAGCGGAGGCTTGGAATGCTTCGATTGTCTCGCACGCTTGAAAGGCAAACCGGCTAGCAATTTCCGATTTCACCCATTCCATCTGGGGATGCGGACGAAAGCGTAATTTGGAAAGGAGTGTTCCTTTTTCCACGCCGGGCTTTGTCTTTTTTTCGATGCATGTGACTCGAATGTAGGTCAATCGCTGCCCTCGGCCCTGTTGATCGACAAGCCTGTTCGCTTCCACATAATGGGACACACGCTCGTAGTATTCCGTCGGAACGAGAAGACTTCTCGCAAAGCTAGACAGGACCAATTCAATCGAGGATTGCCATCGTCGCTCTGCTGGGTGTACGTCGACTAGTTCCGCCGCAAAGGGCAACTCGGAGGGAGAAATTCGGAGAGCTTCACAAAGTCGGTCGCGGAGTGTCGTCAGGGCCTCGGGCAGGTTGCTCTTGTGCGACACGAGGGAATTCATCTCAAGCTTTGCAGACTGCAGTTCTTTTTCTAGAGCTCCCATCTGATACTGGAACCCGTGACTGCGTTCACGCCATCGCTCTCGCTCTGCCATCAGTGATTGTCGGCGTGACACCAACTCCTCGGTCACGCGATGGAATTGTTCGGGAGACGTGACCTTTCTGCGGATTCCGCTTGAGGACAGGAGTGTTTCGTACTTGGCCCGCGCGTCTCCCTTCGCCCGCATCAGAATCTCAGCTTGTTCAATTTCGGTGGGGAGCAGGCGATGCCGATCTCCCGCAGCGCTTTCGAGATTGAGTTCGAACCGTGCGATATCTCGCCGAAGGCCGTCGAGCAATCCATCGATCCGTTTCACTTCGAATTGATGGTGATTGATCTGCTGCTTTAGCTTTGCGCAGATGGGTTGGAGCAACGCGATCGATTGTTCAGCAAAGTAGAGAGGAAGCCATTCGAGTTTTTTCCGAGCTACCTCAACCTCCTCGTAGTGTTTTCGATAGACCTCCCCCGCCGAAACGATGGGTTTGAGGAATTGAGCTTGGGATCGGACACGGACCAATAGCCGGTGGGCTTCGCTGAGTTCGGCGAAATGGGTCAGCAATTTTGTAACGCGCTCGTTCCAGGCTTGCTTTTCGAGCATATGCTGTCGGATGAATCCATCGAGCCGCTGGACATCCTTAACAGCTACGGTTTGATTGAAAATGTCCATGGACTTGGAGCGCAGTCCCGATTTCTTCTGTAGCCATCCGAAGTATTGGTTGTAGCTCGTTGTGGTTTCAAAGCCCCGTTCTTTGAGTTGCTTCACCAACACGGAACCAGACGTCAAATCCCCTAGGTCCTGAACGATGCTCCTGGCCGATTCACTGAATGCATAGACTCTCTCCACCGAGTTGTCCGGGTTCAAATAGAGGACCTGACAAAGCGTGATCGATTCATTCGTCTGGTAGTTCCTAAAAACTGCTAACAGGACGGTGTAGTGTGAATTGCCCGGGCGCAAGTATTGGACTTGAGGCTGCCCATGATCTCCAGTGGTCCGGTCATGAGCGCCGCGGATGTAGGAGCGTTCATCACGTTCGTTGCGAGCGGCTCCTGCGGCGAGGTTGTAGCTACGTCCCTGTGGACGGACCAAAAGGGTTAGCAACGCGTCCACGACGGTCGATTTGCCCGAGCCATTCTCACCCACAAGAAGAGTCGTCTGTCCGTTGGGGACAACGGAATGGACTACGCCATCAAACACTCCCCAATTGTACATCTCAAATTTTTCCAGACGCAATCCGCCTAGAGGGGGCCGTTCGCATGGACTCTCCTCCGAGTTTTTTATCTTTGATTTTTTTCGAGGTACCTTCATCGCGGACATAGCTTGCTTGGATTCATGATCGGGGTTGGTTCACGGCAGGTTGGATACGGTTGGGCGTTCAACCGTTTCCAGCCGTCTATCCGTATGAACGGATGGGTGTGGGGTGCATCAGGCATCACCCGGAGGGGATGGATGGTCTTCTTTCGTTGCTGATTGGGGTTCCTTCACCGCGCGAAGGGATCGCTCGGCCAGCTCGTCGAGCAATGCCCTGCGCAAAGCGTCCAAGTCCTCGAGTGGGAGGCGTGCCTTCAGGATGCGGCGGACTTCCCAGGTGGCTGGATCGCGTTCAAATTGCCGCACGAATTTCATTTCTTCCAATCGATGGAGGGCGTGGATCAGAGAGCGATGGTGCTTCAGTTCATCTGGGTTTGTTGGGAAGAACGCCTGCCAAAGTTCGAAAAGTTCCTGCTGGGGAACGATACAGCGTTCATTCAGAACCTCATTCTCCTCGAACTGCTGGAGTTCATCCCTCAGAAGCACACAAAGAAGTGTGGCTTCGTAGCTCAGTGGTTGGCGCCGAAACAAACGGGGAACAGGGGCGGACCCGGTCCCTGATAAGCCGTCCGAGTCGTCTGATTGCTTCAGATAAGCCATACCATCGGAGACGTCGAGAATCAACTGAAGACCTATCTTCGTGAAGTAATCGGCAATCGCAGAAAGGTGGCTCAACAACAATTCCCATTGAGAATCACTTTCGTCGCTGTAGATGACTCCTTGAAGCAATCGGACCGCGATTCCACTCCATGGGACTAGACCATCAGCGCTCGGCGCAGGAATCGTGAAACGGTCTGCATCCGCAACATTTGCATCGGAAAGGGAGGCGTTGGTAGGGGTAGACGGGTTACGATCATGATCGGAGGAAAATGGTCCCATCAGCGTGGCTTTCTCCCATCGGGACGTGAAATGGCCTTGGCATGGAATACCACGCGTGGCAATGTAATCCGCAATGTCCCGGGCGAATTTGTTTCAACCCCATTCTTTCCCGACGACGCCGATAGATTCGAAACATCCGCGTTCCAAATCAGTGTTTCCTTTTCCGAATGGTCAATCGAGTGACCATCTTCGTGAGCAATCTGGAGGTACCCCAAGATCTCAACCACCCCTAATTCGAGTGGAAAATCCTGAACCATTTGTTGCAAGGAACATTCTGCACCCTCGAAGGTCGCCTCCCGAATGTGGCTGCGTAGTTTGCGAAAATCTAATCGATGCAATTTGGCGATGAGATTCACAACTCTATCTTTGTTCCGTGCGTCGACCTGATGGTTTTCCAGAGCGATCGGCGCGAAACGAAGTTCGGGCTTCCAGAATGGCCTCGCGATTGGGGACTGGAGATCCAGTTGAACATCGATTGTGAATCCGACCGTTTGTGGAGGGCATTCCCGAAGTTGGATCGCAGCGTGACGTATCTCTTGGATTACCTGAGTCAAACGGACGCGATGAGCTGCGGCGCGAGAATCTAATAGCTTGCGCATCGTGCTGGATAGCCGGCTGGTTGTCCGCATCACCTTGTCCGCTTCCGCCAAGAGGGAAGGAACCATGCGTCGCATTCGAGCCAGTGATTCAGGCTGATGGATCAATGCCCCCAGTTGCTGAATATCATCGATATGCTTTCGCAGTGTCCGTTGTTCGTTCGGCGAAAGGAGAAAACGAACGAACGCAAAGAAGCTGACCCCTTCATCCTGTGACTTGAGAGTTTCCTCGGCATCCAATGCAAAGCCCAGAATTCGGCTTCGGTTTTCGATTCCGGCGCTATGAAGATGTTGAACCTTCTTCGCAATGTCCAAGAAGCGCTCTTCCACGGAACGAAAATCGCTCTGCAACTCGCGGAGAAGATGAACGGCGGTTTGAAAGCGCTCCCGAATCTGAGGTGGATGGTATGCCTGCACGTCTTTGCCCGAAGTGATCGCATCGATCTCGCGATCGATTTTCTCGCGTTGCAATCGGAGGAAGGCAAGGCGCGTCTCTGGATCCGCAGAAGCTCCCCGGACGATATCTTGAAGCGTATCGAGAATCATTCGCAAGCGACCTTCCGTACCGACCATGTTCTTGCGTCGTTCGATCGATTCCTCGACGAAGCGAATGGCTTCTTCCGCGGCGGGGGATAATTGGAATTGTGGCTCGGAGGAGTGCGCGTCGACAAATCGCTTTAACCATAAAGCTTCTGTCCAATGCGAGAGATATCTCTCCGGATGTCCTTTCATGACATCCGGCCGCTCCTGATGCAAATCTCGAAGGAAATCAGCCAGACGCGTTCGTAGATCTGACTGCCCCAGGGAGAGATTCCCTTCCGCCTTAAATGCTTCGCTCAGGAATGCGATCACCCATGGTCCAAATTCGGAACGCAGCAATCGGGCCGTTGGAGAGGTCTCAAGAAAGTGGGAAAGATCTTGGCGTGTCATTGCAGTCAATAATTGGGTTGCTCCCAAGAGATAGATTCCATCGTGACATGGAGCGTTCTAGAAACAAGAAGAATTCGCTTCGCGTGTTACAAAATCCCAGCAAAATGAAGCATTTCAGCGTATTCAACTACCCGAATAGGTTCCGTCTTCGCCTAGCGATGGAGATATCGTTGCCACAGGACTCGCGTCGCCACCGATCGAAAAGGCCGCCAATGATCGGTCAATTGCAGAAGCGTTTCATGATCGGGGCGTCGATCGAGCCCGCGGATTTGCCGGGTCACTTCGAGGATCGCGATATCGCCCTTGGGTAGGATGTCGGGCCTCAAGAGGCATTCCGAGAGATAGATATCGGCGCTCCAATCGCCGATTCCATGGAGTCTTTTCAATTGTGTCTTGACGTCGTCATCGGAGAGGAGATCCAACGATTCAAAACAAAATTTCCCGCTGTGGACTTCGGATGCAATGGATTTTGCAAATCGCATTTTCTGCATCGAGAATCCAATCTCTCGGAACCGTTCCTCGGGAAGTTGCAGGATGTGCGAAGGAGTCACGCGGCCATTCAATAGGGTCAACAGTCGCGCCCATGTGGCATTAGCAGACGCCAGGGAAACCTGCTGCTCAAGAATGATATGGACCAATGTCGAGAATCCAGGCTCCCGATCCCACAATGAAGGATAACCGCATTGCCGCAAAATGGAGTCCAGCGCCGGGTCGCGGGCGGCCAGTTGATCGCATGCATGGCGAAGAAACACAGAATCCATTCGCAATGGTTTCGGCTGCATGATTGTAAGGAGAGTTGGAGCGTCAAACGGAAAAATACTGTACGCAGGTTATTTGGAAACACCCGCATTTGCATTCACGCGTTCACGATTGACACGCATTCCCTCAAGGTACATTCCCATCGCATGCTCTCCGGTCCGCTGAAGACTTCCTTTGTCTCGATTGCTGGTTTCGTACCAACCGTCATTGAATTTGTCGATCGCCTGGCGAGTGATCCACTGCTGTGTTTGGCTAGCGATAGACCACGCGTTCTCTCGCCCATGGAGGTCCGCATACCGAATCAGCATTCGAAGAAGTTCCGCTTGTTGCCAGGCTTCCGGCGACTGCTTCGATTCCGGATCGCTGATCGTGCTTGTTGCGGTATCCAGATCGTACAGTGTGATATAGTCAAACAAACGCTGTCCATTTACGAGAAACCGTCGAGGCATTCCCATTCGTACGGATTCACTAAGCAAGTATGCCCATTTCGCGAGATGGCCCGGCTCAATCGTTTTGTTTCCTTCGAAAGGAATGGGATTTGACCAACCGTCGTCGTATTCCTCGGCGACGTATCCAGGCTCGCGCCATAAACGATCAAAGACGAAATTGACAATATCCACAGCATCATCCATGAGGACTTCTGAACCTGTCATTTCGACCAGCGCCAAAAGCGCTTCGAAAGATTGCATCAAAGCGCGCTGTGAACATCCACTCTTCTCCGAAAAGTTCTCGGACGCCTGGGTCGTCCAGCCTGACGAAGGGTCGTACATTTTCGCCTTGATCGTCACCCATGCTTTTGCGGCCGCAGCGACATATTCGCTATTGCCGGTCGCCAAACCAGCCGATGCCAGGCCCCGTATCGCTGCAGCTTGACTGAGTAACCGTTTTTCCTTGTTCGTTGCATTTCCATCTGCATCGACCGACTCATAGAAGCCACCATGGGCATGGTCGGAATAATGCTTGAGCAAGAACTGCGCGCCGTCATTGACGGCTTTTTTGTATCCCTCATCATCCGTTTCCTTGACGCCCATGGCCATGAGATAGAGGACATTGCCTTGGGCAGCGAGAGAACCGGTTTGCTCTTCCTTGGGCGCCCAATTGGAATCGAATTGCGTGCGGAAGAAACCGTTGGACGTCGGAGAATGTGAGAACCATGGCGTCAGTAGGTCCTTCAACGAGCTCTGCCTGAACCAAATCCAATCTATGTCGCTCAGAGCAGTGGATTTGCGTTTCACGGGGTCAAAATCCCACACGAGTGTTGCCTGAGCACTGCGTCGGGACGACGCAGGTATCTTATTGATTCGGATCGAACCGACTCCTAGGACACCGCTTTCCGTCAACTGGGCGACCGACAAAAGTTTTTTCGCTGGGTCGGCTCGATTGTTGTTTGTGAACTTGTCGTAGGTGAAGCCGATACAGAATCCACTGCCGTTGGGAATATGGCACTCGCGACATTGCGTTCTGCTCGGAAATTGCCATCCGTTCTTTGAAGAATCTCCCACTCCACCCCCAATGGCCCCCGCAGGGATGCCTTCTTTGGGAATCAATGAAGCATCCGATTGATCGTCGGACCATCGATAGGAATAGGAAAACCAATCGAAGTCCTTTTTCAGAAGCACCCGGGTTTCTACCCGCTTTGGCAAAGTCGCTGAATTGCCACCCTTCTCGGCTAGGTAAATCGTCTGAAGTAGAACCGCACCATCGGGGAAGTTCCATCGATTGGCTTTAGTCGCGTCAATTGCCTCTCCTTTCGGAATGCACACCCAACAGTCATGAGCGTCTCCGTGGCCATCGTAACCCTTGCCTTGACTGTAGTGAAGAAACTCCGGTTTTAGTAAACCCTCAGCGATCGATGCGAACCAATCCGTATCGCTCAGTTGTTCGGGCATTTGCCATGGAGGATCCTTATGTGAGAGAGACAATCGGTAGATCCTGCTATCGGAATCGATCAACAGCGGATCTTGATTCGAGTCGACTCCGAGGGCGCGAATGGTGCGACTGGTAGTTGCCACCCGTGTTGGCGCTCCAGCCGTAGCATCTACTGGGACTGTCCACACATCGCCGCTGGAACGATCCACTGCCAGTAGGGAAGTAGTTTGTGTCCCTAGCACTCCGATCCCTAGAGTGCACCCCGAAGTGACGGCTTGTTTGTTCCAACTCCCTTGTATCGATCGGTCGGGAACAAACCCTGTCCCATCTCGCAAGATCAATCTCGGAGGAACGCGAACCAATGCCCATGCCGGATCCAATTCAGGTTTGGTCGCCGTGTTTTCAGCATCCTTGGGTGACTCGACGGGAGTCGCCTTATTCTCGTTGCGAACAGCGCCGGTTAGTGAATCAAAAATGGGTGTGATTTTCCATTGATACTTGGGCAACTCCTGGACCCGGACGGTAATCGATGCGGCGGAAAGTGTGCCCCCTTCCCCCACATCCACCAGGATCGTGCCATTGCTGAGCGATCGCATGATGTCGATATGGGAAGATCGGAGTGTTCCCCGCGCGACCACCAACGATCGATCGGTCTTCAATCGAAACGGTGGTAGCGAGTCGACCCTGAATTGAAGCACTTCCAAGGTTTGGCCACCATCTCGCAGCTTCTTGCCAACGATTGCGACGTAGAAGACCCCGGTCTTTTCGAAATCCGTAGGGAAGGCAAGTCCCGCGACGTGTTTATCAAATTCTAGAAAGAGAGCTTTTTGATTCGAGCCAACATGGTCATGCCATTGCCAAATCGAAGCGTAAGTACCATCGGAATTGTTCTCGATACCCCACATCAATCCCATCGCCGGAAACGGGCCGACTGCCACCAAATCGCGAAACCGTTGTAGTGGAAACGCTTCGGTCAATTCATACGCTTCTGAAAAACGAGGTTGCAAGTCTGCCAACGTGCGTCCGAATGGATTTACTGATTCGATCCCCCAAATATTTGAAACTCCTTCACCCGGGCTTTCCGAAAAGGGCGATCGAGCCGCACTCGCATTTTCAGAAGGAAACGAGATCAGTTGTATCTCAGAATCAGGATCATTTGTCCGACCGCCGTAGGATCCGTAGGATCGCGTAGCAGCGATCGTCGTCGGTTCACTTCGCTGACGGTTTTTTTCAAAAGATCCCGGGACTGCGCGAGAACTCAACGCATCCTCCAGATTCCGATCCGCCGATTGCGCCCAAGCCAGAGGGACGATCATCAAGCAATTCAAGACCGAAGCGATAAAAGCCATCGCAAAGCGATAGAAATGGTCATTGCGCATAGTGCTGCATTAGCAATCGAATGAGTGCAACGATTCTAGGGGCTGATAATTCCGAGTGTTGACGAAGCGGTGCTCGCAGCAAAGAAAACCCTTGATCCGCGTCACAAAATAATGCAACTGGCGATTTTGTTTGCCGCATGCAATTCACTTTTGTCAGCCCCGTGTCGAATGTAACCAGGAAGGCACGTCAAAGCGACCGCATCCGAAGAAATCTCGTAACAATTTTATACCGTTGCGATGATGGATCGAACCTGTCGAATGACATCTCCGGGAGATTCTTCCATAACGTAATGGCCGACATCATCCAGTTCAAGGCAATCCGCGTTCGGCCACACGCTTCGAAATTTCTCAAGACAGGTTGGGCGAAAACACCAATCTTTCATGCCCCATACCAGATGAATCGGAAGATGTGTCAATTGGGCTAATTGCATTTCCAATTGGGAAAGAACCCGATACGTGGGATGTGCCGAAGACAGGGGGATATCCTGGACGAAGGAAGCGATACCAATGCGGTTGGCTGGCGAATCATAGGGTGCCATCAGGCCATCTCGAACATCAGGTTCAAGCGTTGTCAATCGATTCAACGTCATCTTGGTGGCAGCGCGAGCAAAAACATTTCCGTGCGTCATTGCCAAACGCCCCACCCATGGAAGCTTGAGAATGGAGATTCGGAACGGGACGTACGGCGGGGGAAACGCTGCCGTATTCAGCACCACCAAACCCGCCATACGCTCGACGCAACGTGTCGCGGCTCCCAGTCCAATAGCACCTCCCCAATCATGCACCACCATCACGATGTTGCGAAGGTCAAGCGTTTCAATCAAGGAGACCAAATTGTCGGTGTGGCTGGCCAAGCAATAGGGATAGCTTTGCGGTTTGTCGCTCAACCCCATTCCCAGATGATCCACTGCAATGGATCGGTGCGAATCGCGCAATTCTCTGATCATCGTGCGATAGTAGAAGGACCAGGTCGGATTGCCATGCACGGCTAGTACGCAAGGCGCCAATGCCTTCGCTTCAGAAACTCGTAACGCATTCCTGCCTTCGGGCGGATCTGGCGATGGTCGTTCGTCGACATAATGCAATCGAGAACCGCATTTCAATTGCAAATAGTGGGACTCAAACGGATATAGCCTTCTCCAATCGCTCGATGCGACGCTCATCGATGACCACCTGGTGCGAGGTCCGGGCGAATGTCATAGAACTCGCGTAGTGAATACGGTAACCCAACATAGTCCAGTACTCGGCACAATCCGCGAAGGGCGATGCCGAATCCGTCCGGACCACTAAATCCACCGAACTGTCCGCCCCCTTTTACATGGGGTTCAAGATCCAAAAATAGCCCGGGCAAACCTCGCGATTGGACACGCGCGATGATTTCCGCATAACTCTGTTTGATATCGCGGAAAATCGCCTCGTGCCCGCAGTCCCCCAGATCTGCCGGCACAAATGCGCTGAGTGCGTCTTCGTCGACATGGGACGTTTTTATCACCGGACGTTGATAATCCTTGACGTGGATCCAACCCAATCCATGCTTCATCGCAGCGTACTCATCGAAGACTTGGTCGGTGGACATTCCCTGGCAGACCAAATTGGCCCCGTCGAATACCAAGCAGAGTGCTGGATGGCGGACGTCATCGTAGATCTTCGCAAGCAGCCGACCTGTTTGCCCGACAAGATTGGCTTCGACCTCCAAGCCATACGTCAGCCCATAGGAATCGCAAAGCCGCACCACCTCGCCGATTTGGTCAACCGCTTGCGAGACATGATCGTACGGATCCTGGCCTCGCGGGTGGTAGAAGGAAAATCCACGAATGAGTTTGCACTCAAACCGATTGGCTAATTCGCACGCGCGACGTACATCGCGATTCAGGTATTCCTGAAAGGGAACATAACGGTTTGTTGTTCCATCATCGAGATCGCGTAACTTGATCTTGCCGATCGGTGAACCGATACACGATACCGACAACCCGTATTCCGCTTGCAATTCCAGAATCTTGTCGATGGAATCCGACTCGAGTTGCATCACGTTCTGAATACCCTTGCCCGCATCGATAAATCGCAAGGTGTAATAACGAAGTCCCAACGCAGCAAACGCGCAAAATTGCTGCATCGCCGTCTTTTGATTGGCCGCTTCGTCGGCAAGTCCCCCGAGAAGCAATGCTGGCAAGTCCTTGGTCATTGACATGTGGATTGTCGTCATCTCTCTCGTTGAATTGGAAATGATGGAACCGTCCCGTTCCGTTCAGGCGAACCGTCCCTAGAATCCGCGCCGTACGAATCAATTACGCAAAACCTGTTTCAAAGGAAACCTGCGAATTCACTTGCGAGAACATGAATTGTAACCGATGGCGACCGGATTTCGGGGAAGCGAGTGCGAACATCCTTCATCGAGTGTCCCGCGCCCTTTCACCTGCGATCACGTCTTCTTTGTATACGAAACGGTGATGTTGGATGTGATTCCGCCCCGAGCTCCCCAGCGACTTTCAAGCTGCGCGCTGCGCGGTTGCGTCACAGCCAAGAGATCATCAAAGATGCGATTGGTGACGTTCTCGTAAAAAATACCTTCGTTGCGAAAACGCTGAAGGTAGAGCTTCAAGCTCTTCAGCTCGACGCATTTGGCATCGGGAACGTACCGAAAAACCAGCGTTCCAAAATCTGGTTGACCTGTTTTTGGGCAGATCGACGTAAATTCAGGACAGACGATTTCGATCGAATAATCGCGGTTCGGATAGGAGTTTTCGAAGCACTCCAACGTGTCGGCGAAGGGGGTACCTGGCACTTGTCACTTCCAAGAATGGTTGGGGGATAATTTGCATGACGATGAGTTGGGACGCTGCCTTCGGGTTCCTCAACCGAAACCTGATTAGGATGCGAGATCTACCCAGTTCAACTTGGCTCACCGCGGACGGTCGCATATCTTAACAACCTCCGATGATTTCAACAGATCGCTTTTTCTCATGGAAAGAGCATCTGTTCTCGGAAGGCATTCGTCCAAGGTACCGGCAGTGATTCGAATCGCAGAAATTTTTCGTAGTGTCCAGGGGGAGGGAATCTTCACAGGTTCCCCAAGCATTTTCATTCGAACCAGCGGCTGCAACCTGCGCTGCTGGTTTTGTGATACCCGCTACGCGTCCTGGGAGCCCGAAGGAAACTCTATGAGCGTCGACGAAATCATCCAGCGGGTGGAGGGGTGGTCCATTCGCCATGTCGTGTTGACCGGCGGCGAGCCGATGATCTTCGATGAGTGCCCGATCCTATGTGCCGAACTGAAACGCCTCGGCAAACATATCACGATCGAAACAGCAGGTACCGTCAATCGAGACTGTACCTGCGATTTGTGGTCGATCAGTCCGAAATTGAGCAATTCGTCTCCTGTCGGATACACGACGGGCGAATGGATTCAGAACCATGACTCCCGTCGTCACACTCCCGATATCGTGCAATCCCTCATGCAGCGCGGGGATTACCAACTCAAGTTCGTTGTCGGATCCATTCTCGACGCCGAAGAAGTACTCGAGTACTTGGCGGAACTTCAAGGCTGGTCGCGCGATCGAATTCTCATGATGCCTCGGGGAACGACCCATGAGGAACTGGTTCTCCAACTGAGCTGGCTCGGGGATTGGTGCCGTAACCATGATTTACGGCTCTGCGACAGGCAGCACATCCATTGGTTTGGCAATAAACGGGGTACTTGAGGAGACCTACCCCTCGAAACCACCACACAATCATCGCTCAACTCTGCCTACTCTCTACTGTCGACTGCCTGCTTTATTGTCTACTCTCTGCTTTGGCCGTGCTCTTCCTGCTTTGTCCGTACTCTTCGGACTCAGGGTATTTTTCGCAGGAATGCGATCAAGTCATTCAAGGCAACCGGATCGATCTCTTTCAACAATCCGTCGGGCATCATCGAGCGACCGGAAGACTTCCACTGCTCGATCGTCGGTCGAGGTATTGCAACCGTCTCGTTTTGTGTCGTCAGCAAAACGAGTTGGTCTTTGTCGTTCTGCTTGAGGAGACCGATGACAATGCGACCATCGTGCGTAACGACTTGATGCTGTTCGTATTTGGGGTCCATTTCTCGACTTGGTTCGGCGATCGCCAAAGCAATCGCCTCATTCGGGCGCACGCGATAGGAATCCAACGATGGCCCCAGCGCGATGCCGATGTCAGCGACTCGGTGGCACGACGCACACCACTTTTTGAAATGCACTTCGCCCCTTGATGCATCCCCGGATACACGCCAAGCAACGCGATAATGAGAAGCGATGGTCTCCCAAGGAACCTCCGTTTGCCGATCCCATTTGGAAGCCCGACTGCGAACGCCTTCTGTCGGAAAGGAGCGAAGGATCTGCCACGCCCACGCGTGTACAATCTCGCGTCCGAATTGTTCTTGGTCCAATCCATCGAGCAATCGATTCGCACCTACTTCCGTTTTCAACAGGGCCTTGATAGCGGCTTGTTGAACCAAGGGAGGTAAACTTGACAGGCGATCCACCATCATGTCCTGCAACGTTGCTTCCCCAGAAACCCACGCTTCGATTGCAGCGATTTGAAGTGGGGTATCCACGTCTGCTGAGAGCGTGCGTTTCAGCCAATCAAGCCGTTCCTCTACGCTCAATGTACTCATCCACCAAGCGAGTGAACGTTCTCGATTGTGAAACGACATAACGTCGCCATTGAGGAGTGATTCTTCGGAAAGTTCCGAAGCCGGATCTTCCCAGAGTGACGTCAAGAAGGAACGCGTGTGTTTCTGGATCGCTGCGTAAGTGGGGCTGCCGTTTGCAATGCCGCGACGTTCTAGCAATCGAGCAATTGCCTCGAACACAACATTGTCTGATGGCGTACCTAAGCCGGGGCTCGGTAGTGCTTCCAAAGTATGCGTGAGAGTGCCTGCAGCCTGCATTTGGAAAAACATGGCGTCAATCCATGGTCCATTCGCGAGCGCATCATCGGTCCAGGCTTCCTTCAACCGATCCCACAATCGTTTCGATACCGGGCCTCGGGCCGCCATCTCCACGGCCGCGCGCAACTCGTCCGGTCGCGGATCTCGCTGCGACCATGCAGTCAGAAGTTCCACGCGGCGCTCAACGTCCGGAATCAGTGTGTAGGCGCGCACACATGCTGCGATTCGAACATCGACGTCTGTTTCCTCTCGCAACGAGGAAAGTCCATTCCACGCTTCCTCGGCCGTCAATGCAGGATGGATACGATCGGAAAAAACCACACTCCAAAGCCGAACTCTCGGATGAGGATCTTTCAATAACTTGATCCATAGAGCTTGATCCCAACCCTGAGAAATCGACGCCAGAACGCTCAGGGCATGCAATCTAGCCAGGGGTTCTGGATGGCTCACCGCCATCGTTTGAAGCGCAACCACATCGATCGGTTCGCGAAGGGAGCGTTGGATCAGCAATTGAGCGGCGGTTTCGCGATGCCAGCCATTGCGGGACGCTAAAAGTTCTATTATTTCTTTGCTCGATCTCGCGTTCCAATTTTCACCACTTCGGCGAATCGGATGCTCTTTGGCTCGAACTCGCCAGATGCGCCCGAGTTCCCTTCCGGAGGTTAGATCCAATTGGCTTTTTATCGGCTCGGGAAGGCTCTTTGGATGTTCAATCGTTTCCCTAGCCATATCGACCACGTACAAACATCCATCGGGCCCATTGGCCATCTGGACAGGACGAAACCAAGTATCCCGGCTCCGCAGAAATTCCGTTTCCACGTCCATCCGTTCCCCGATCAATCCCGCCTCTTTTGGGTTTGGCAGCAATCGCTTGCGATGGACCAAATTGCTTCCGACATCTGCAACGAAAGCAACCGAGTCCTCGCTACCACCCCATTGGTCGCCATCGTAGACGACCACTCCTGTTGCCGATGTGAAATATCCGCTGGCTCTCCCATTCCCTTCCAGGAGCCCCGTCGAGGCGCCGGTTAATCGCATCTGAGTCCGAATCGTCCGCCAAGACTCGACGGGCGAAAGGCGATAGACCTCTGCTTGCGGACCATCGATCGCGATTGAGCGCCGCCATGCGACAGGCCGCGAGAGAACGGCATCCGTCAACTCAGGAAGATACCATGCTGCGACTTGTTGCAAATGATCGCTGTTACCAGTCAACAATCGATCTCCCCACGGTGTGAAATCCATCCCATGTTGGCCGTAACCGACGATCGTCGTCACATCCCCCGTGTTCAGATCGAACGCCAAATCGCGAGCGTTTACGTTGAGAGGAGTTGAGGGAAGATGCAACGAAGAGCGAAGGCCCAATTGCAATGCCCCGCCGTTGGAACTCGTGGATAAATGGAGCTTTCCGTCGAGCCCCCACCGAAATGAATTAGCCATCCCTTGAACGTTCTGGCGACCGAGCCCTTCCAAGAGTGATTGAAGCCCATTTTCAGGGTGGCGAGGAACCTGGTTTTGCACGGGCGTCTCGATATCGCCGACAGTGGAATACTGCCAGAGATAGGGAGGTGCAGCGACCCATGTGGCGCGCTCCAAACACGCGACCGCGGTGGGCCATGAGAGTCGCTCGGCAACGATTTCGGAGTGATCCATCGCGCCATCTTCATCGCGATCCTCTAGACGCGATAGGCGCCCAAGGGCGTCCTCTCCCTGCTCACTGTAGTCCACCATTTCAACGACCCATAGCGCACCAGACGCGTCAAACTGAATAGCTACCGGACTCCGGATCAGCGGTTCGGACGCGACCAACTCGACTTGAAAGCCTGGAAGGACTTCCAGGGCTTGGATCGCTTCCGCAATCGTCAAGCGCGGCGCACGCAGAACCTTGGGAGGATCATCGTCAACCCCGGGGACAGGAGACTGGAACGCAAGGACTAGCGGCGAATGGCAGAGGAATGGCAACAACACCATCCATGCAAATTCACAAAGTTTGCGTGGCACAGGATGTCTGTAAAACGGATTCATCTTGTATTCCCGTTCAAGAGAAACTCGAAAACATCGGGAAGTCTGCGAGACCATGCGAGTTCGTTATGCTCTGCATCGGCGATGACGCGGAACTGCATCTCAAAGTATTCCTGATGTTTCGTTCCGAGTGTTGCGATGAATTGTCGAAAGTGGTCCACGGTACGGGATTGTGTAGAAGCGGATTCGCTTTCGCGGGTTCCCGTATCGAGCCATAGCTTCGTTTTCCTGGATGGACTGACACGAGGTTGCCAATCCGAAAAGCTTTGATTCGCGTGCTCGCTACCCCAGAATAACGAAGGTGACATTGCCGCTCCACCACCGAAGACATCCGAACGTTCGCGCACGGCATGCAGAACGAAGAGGCCTCCGAGCGAAGACCCGATCAAGGAAGTGAACGGAGCTTCCGGTTGGGTTGGAAATGCTGAATCGATTTGCGGTTTTAATTCGTCGCACAGGAAAGACAGCATGCGATCCGCACCTCCTCCGAGAGTACGGCCTTGCCACTCTCCCTGCACGGGGGTGTACTCTGTCATCCGATCGGACGAGTTATCGACGGCGACGATCATGAAGGGAGGGACGCGTCCTGAATCGATCAAATCCTGCGCCGACTCATCCGCTCTCCATTCCACGTTGAAAGCTGCCCGTGATCCATCGAACACATTTTGACCATCCAGGAAATAGACAACAGGCAATCGCTGAGCGGGAGTGGATGCGGTCGAAGCTGGTAGCCAGACAGTCACACGACGCTTACCGCCGAGATGGAGGCTATCGAAGTCACGCCAGCGCAAGTCCCCGGTGCCCGTATTCGGCTTTGGTTGCTGAGCGATTGCCCAAGCCGCCACTTGAATCTCGGCCTGAGCATCCCCTTGCACTCGCAGAATGCGATTAGCGATCTCTCCCCCACCGATCGCTTTCTCAACTGTGCTCCAGCTGCCCCGCGTGATCTTGTACTGCAAAGTATGCCCTATAGGAACATTGAGCTCTCCTTCGAATGCCAACGGACCGACACGCGTGAGAGGGAAAACATCAGGTTGCCACGGACCCAACGCATCCAGGTTCCCCGCCATGTACAACTTGCTTTGGGCTGGCGTACCTTGGGGAACCCGGACATGAAAGGAAATTTTCGCAGAGTCCTTTGCCGAGTTGGGTGTTTGAAACGCAAAGGTGGAATCGCGATGTGCAGCGAACGCGCCGATGAGAGCACACATGGTTCCGATCCATCGATAGAAGGGGCGAGAACCGAAAGAACGAAAGGATGCATTCGCGAAGAGGCGGTGTGAAAACATAGATGGGACGCACGAGATCGGGCAGGGAAGGGGGGAGGAACTGCGATCCATAAGGACCAGGGTCGCCGACGCAATCGGTTCGCCCCAGTCCTTAGTATAATGTTAGAAGCAGTATAATGAGCGAAACCACACTTTTTGGACATTCATTGCGACGCAACGATGCATCCGGCATATTTCGAGACACGATTCCTGCTTGAGCGATTCCCGTCGAGGATACCAGCTCGGAACGCTATTCTGTCCGCCTTTGCAACGACCGGAGAGAAATGGTCTGATGAGCGAAATCAGAGCGCGGATCAAAAGCTCCATGAAACCTTGATCGAACGGGGCTATGAAGCCGTACGCGCCATTGGATACTCACCGACAACCCAACATGCCGAGCCTAGTTGGTTGGTGGAAATGGAGGAAGGTGAAGCGATCGCCATCGGGCAGCAATTCCTTCAGCATGCGGTCTATTTGGTTATCAACGACGATCTGATGGTGGTCCTGTGCGAGGATGTGTCTCTTCGATGCAGGATCGGATCCTTTCGCGAGCGATTAGATACTGCGATGGAAGAAAATTGGACACCGAAGCCGCGAATAGAACACCCTCGGTGCGAACTCAGTCCATGATCGCCAGCCGCTTGCATAGGGCTTTCAGGGCCAAGGCCCAAGTGGGACGCGTTTGCAGATAGGTTTCCCACCAATCCATCAGGGCTGGAATGAGTTGCTTCGTGACGTCCATCGAGGAGGGAACTGCGATGTCCCAATTCTCAATAGCGAGTTCCGCGGTCACTTCATTGCATTTGCTGATCTCCAGCACTTCCGCTGCCGCGAGGGCTGGGGGCAACATGGCGAGCGGCGCCAGCTTCTGGGCCATGCCGACACCTAACGCATCGGTATAGACCGGATCGTTCAGCTTCAGTTGCGAAAGCAGCCAGGCCAATCGCACCACCTCAGGCAGTTCCGCTAGCGGATTGGTCAAAACAGCTTCGATGCTGACGATGCCTTGTCGAGGATGGGCTTGGCCACCTCCGCCCACAACTGGTTGCAACGCGACGACCCTGTAAGAACCGGTTGCAATGTGTTTTTCCGTCATTCGGCCCAGGTGAGCCATTAAACCATTTCCAAAGCCTAGCCATTGATCCTGGAGGGGGCGCATGCGCAATTCGCACTGCTCCATATATTTTGGAAACAGCAATTGGAAAGCCGCTTCGACGTCCGTGATCAGCCCAGTTAGTTGATGCTGTAACGAAGCATCGCGTCCTGTACCCATCTCGCCGCGCAGAATCTCAGCCGCCAAAAGGCCATTGGATTCGATCTCCGCCCCGGAACCAATAAGGTTACCCCACGCGTTCGCGCGGACTGCCGGTTGCCGTCCGTCAATCCAATCACCAAGTCGTTTTGCGAACGGGCCCATGGCGGGCTGGACCTTCGGATCGATCACACGGCTACGGAAGCAATGGCATGCATAGGCCGTATGCAGAGCACTGGAAGAAGCGCTCTTCATCCAATTGAGTTGCATGAATCGCCCTTACTTGGACTCGCGGCCAGTGATCTGCACGGAAATCCATTCTTCCAGTTCCTGCCAATCGACCGGTGGAAGCTTGCTCAAATCCGGTCGAAGTGCGACCGCATCATGAATATAGACATGATGGATGTCCTTTTGATCTTTGGAAACGTTCCAGTGAATCAGGATTCGCACGCAGGACATGAGCGAGCCGGGAACTTCGACTTCATAGCCGCACAACAGAGGCACATCGAGCCAACCCATTTGCCGCGCTGCCAAGGCTGGAAATTCGGCATTCAAGTCACTTGTCACCGTGAAGATAGCACTTGCGATGTCCTTCGATTCAATCCCGTTGCGTCGAATGATCAAGGCCAGCAATTGACGTGTTGCCTTGAGAATGGCGTCGCGCGTGTTGGCTTCGACCGTGGTCGCTCCGCGCACACCGCGACAAAGCTTGCCTTCGGACATGGCATTAAGTCCTTTTCAAATCCAATAGTTTAATGAAAATGGGAGGTCGTTCCTTCCCTGGCAAACCGCCTGTGACACCGTGGGAGATGCGAGTATACTTCAAACCATGCCAAACGACGACGCCACCCTGCTTGCCCCCCACCACATCGAATCGGGATTGAATTCCGAGATCGATGCCAAAGATTTCGCGTTTCTGATTGTGGATAACGATCCAGCGCATGCGAGGGCAATGACCGAGAGCCTCGAACGGGTCGGATACCGCTGCGACGTCGCAACCAGCGGACCGGACGGAAAACGATTGCTCGAGCAAAACACCTACGACGTTGTCATCACCGACCTCGTCATGAACGAGGTGGACGGCATGCAGGTCCTGGCAGTTGCCAAGCAATTGCTCCCGGACGCACAAATCATCATGGTGACCGGTCATGCCACCGTCACCAAAGCTGTCGAAGCCATGCAACTGGGCGCCTACAATTTCCTTGAAAAGCCGATCACCCCCAATCGGTTGCGAGCCGTCGCTGCCAAGGCCGTCGAGGCGGTACAGCTCAAGCAAACGAACTTGGAACTGCGACGTCGGCTCGACGAAAAATTCGGCTTTGAAGGGATCATTTTCGCCAGCCCTCAAATGCAGCAATTGATCGAGCGGCTCAAGCGAATCGCTCCTACCGATGCGACCGTTCTCATTACAGGCGAAAGCGGGACAGGCAAAGAACTGATTGCTCGCGCGATCCACCAAAATAGCCCGCGAAAAGGGAAACGCATGGTCGCTCTCAATGTCCGGGCCGTTTCGGAAAATCTCGTCGAAAGCGAACTCTTTGGGCACGTTCGCGGCGCCTATACCGATGCCGTTACCGATCGCGAAGGGGCTTTTCAATATGCCGATGGTGGAACGCTGTTTCTCGACGAAGTCGGCGATATGCCGATGAGCACGCAGATCAAATTACTGCGAGTCCTCGAAGAACATCAAATCACACGCGTTGGCGATAACAAATCGATCAAGGTCAATGTACGGCTCGTCTCCGCAACCAATCGGCCATTGGAGGAAATGATCGCTGATGGACAATTCCGGACGGATCTCTATTACCGCATCAAAGTCGTGACGGTCCATTTGCCACCACTCCGCGAACGCCGTGACGATATCATTCCCTTGATGGATCATTTCCGCAAGCAATTCATTCGACGTCATAATCGAGGTCCCTGCAATTTCTCTCCAGCTGTGACTCGCAAGTTCTACGGTTATTCATGGCCAGGAAACATTCGCCAACTTAGAAACTTTGTCGAGACGATGGTCGTACTCGATACCGATGGCCGTCTTGATGTAGATGATCTACCACCCGAGTTGATGGATGGTTCGGAACCGATCGAAACGACCTCTATCCACAAGACTGCCCCCGAGTTTGCTGGAAGCCATGGATCTGCATTGGCTCTCCCGACCGAGTTAATCGGGAAGAAGATGGACGATATCGAGCGTTGGGCTATCGAAGAGACGTTGAAGCTCACCGCGGGTAACCGGGAAGAAGCTGCGAAGATCCTCGATATCGGTGCCCGAACTCTGTACCGCAAGCTCGACAAATACAAGCACGAATCGGAATGACACCTGCCGATTCGCCTTTTTTCCCGATCTCTCAGATTTCCAACTATTGAGCTTTGCTCTGAATCGACCACGCTACGCCTATGTCCATCACACGTGAGTTCACCGAGAGCTGGCTGCAAGCGCTCACTTTGTCGGCAAGTATCGATGCGGCTCGACGCATTCGGCCTTGGATGACCATCCTCACGTCGTTGGGTTCCAGTGAAGTCCTTCCCGATCAGCGGGCAGGTGCTGAGCAAACATGGCTTTATGCGTCCGAGAATGGATTGCTGGGTCTGCTCTCGATTCTCCCATTTCGGCAATCGGAATGGCGATTTGAAGAGGACGAAGTATTCGCATTTCGGCACGCGCCCAATCCAAAGGATGCAGCGGATGGGCGTCTAAGCAGTACCGAGGAGTTCATTCGGACGCTGGCCATTGAACCGATTTCAGTACCGATGCTCGCAAGTGTCACGGCAGGAGATTGGACGAATCTCATTCGGAAAGAAGCGGTTCGAAGATCGAAGCCGCTCAGTGTGATGGCGATTCCACCAGGTTCTCGCGTCGAAGTCCCATGCACAGCGCGATGGGACGGTCGTCAATGGTCGATGGCATTTGCCCAACCAGAATGGTTAGTGGTGGAACAGCCGGGCGTTTTCCATGCGACGCGGCCTGTTCAAGATGTCCTGGATTCGGCCATGGTGGATGCATTGGACTTTGCTAACAAGTCCCTGATGCCGACAGTAAAGTTAAGTAATTTTACGGCCATCGATGCGGCATGGATGGGGTGTATCGAACCCCTTTATCCTTGGCACCGTTCGGTGCTGCTCTCGAATGAATTGGGAGTTAGCCCCTGGTTTCGGAGGGTGTGGAACAACGTGTGGCCTGTGATCTATCGGGAGCGAAACAAACTTCGCGGTCCGTGCGATCTATCGAAGCTCCGAACCGAGTTAGCCGAATGCTTTACATCCGCACCGAAATTGACGGAATGGATGTTTGTCTTTGCACGGCTTGTATGCGAAGTGCAATGGGGACGAGGGTTGGGGATCGCTGGGGATTTTAGCGACGAGTGAGTGATGTTGCGTGAGTGTTTATTCTTATCTCACTTCAGTTCGATCGGGTTGCTTTCTTTCGCAAGTTGATCCAACATTGTTTGCAAGCGCACTCGCAATGTTTTCATGATTGGATCTTCTTCGCCGCGCGGCGCCCGCTCGGTGGGAACATGGATCGCATCATCCACTTGCAAAATGACTTCTAACGGACCATGCACGGAGGCTCGATCGGTCAAATCTTCTTGCAATCTCTCGATCGTTTCCAGAAGGCGTGTGTCGGTGGTGGGTGCGACAAGATATTCCGGCGGGTACGACGCAACCTGCTGCGCGAGATAGATCTTTTCCAGTTGAGACCATCGCCGCTCTCGTTCGGCGTCGTGCAATTCCCCCGTCGTTAGCTCGGGTACGATTTTCATGCGAAGGTTTTTAATGCGAGGGATGATCGGTCCGTCTGCGGATTTGCCCAGCCATTCGGCTTCGAGCGGGTCCAGTAAATGATCGACTAATTTATCTTGGCGTTCAATGAACGTACCGGTTTGTGCTCCCCCCAAATACTCGATCTCTTTGAGGCAAAGCATGGCATGCGTGATCCGAGCAATCCGATTGAGAATGGGAGATTGTTTGCAATTATTCCACGTCAATCTCCTCTCCAACTCCTCCAAGGTATCACCCACCGATTTTTCGATATCCCCATGGAACACGTATTTGATGGCCACAGGGTGGATGACCACTTTCCCATCCCCTTCTTTCGCTCGCTTCTTGGCCGCGGAACGAGCGATAAAGGCCACACCATCCAAAAGGGGTTGCAGGATATCGTTCGTACGAAAGACCGCTCCTTCCGGAAAGACGACCAGCGGTCGTTCGGGTTTCGAGAGAGTTTCAATCGCCATATCCAGGGATTGGCGGTCAAGCCCTTCACGGTAGACACTAAAGGCACCCACGGTAGTCATGGCCCATCGTTGAAATCGGCTCTGATGGAAGAGATGCCAACTGGCCATGGCATACATCAACGTGTGGGCTTCACGAGCGATGAAGGACATGACCAACGGATCGGCGTAGCGGCAATGATTGGGCGCTAACAAGACGCCATGGCCGAGACGCAACGACTCCCTGAGGTAATCCACTCCCTCGACGCGATGGGAGACTACCCCTTCGAATTTCTTCAGATACCAAGGGACCGCGGGGGATCGGAGAATCCATTGAGGAAGCCAACGCCCTCGATGAGGAGGGATGAATTGGTACGGTTTCTCGATGACGATGTCCTGCACGAATGAACCTTTCCCATGGGCGTCGAGTGGATGCTGCATGCAAAAAGTCGCAGCATCTTGCGTACTGCCCTGTATAAATGGACCCGGGCACAATCGCAACTGGGGCTTTTGGGTTTGGCTATCGTCGGTTGCATCAGGCTCTCGTCACAGCTTAGGATCGGGATAACCGCTACCCGCGGAAACTTTTCATTCGAATCCATCCCGGTGACATAATCCCGTTCCCCGCCCAACAGCCAATCGGGAATCATTGGTATAACGGCATCGGGGTAGCTTCCACGAGTTTCGCAATCGCAAGCAAAATAAATGACGATGGCTAAAAGCAAGCTGAGACAGCGCAAACAATCGGTAGCCGTTGCGATTACCCCGCAGGAAACGATGTCGGGGTGGGCCGAGCGATTCTTGATTTATTTGACGAGCGAAT
>Ga0194055_10000058_pt1 | contig 73666 bp, 55 predicted proteins | sample SepL449m_MetaG_FD_155482 | JGI IMG/M metagenome (GOLD analysis project Ga0194055, IMG submission 155482) | Anoxic zone freshwater microbial communities from boreal shield lake in IISD Experimental Lakes Area, Ontario, Canada - Sep2016-L442-9m | ecosystem: Environmental > Aquatic > Freshwater >... | reverse complement strand
ACAAAGGCTGTGCCGCAACTGCTCGAACTGCTGGCTCAGGTGGATGTGAAGAATGACCCTCGCGGCATGCAGCAGCGCTATCTTTCCTTTGCTCTGTTTGATCGTGACGGGATGCTCGGCCGCTCATTGGAAGGTGTGGATCGCCCCGCGCTCTACAAGGCCGTGCGGGCCGGGCTGAAGAATCAGGACGGTCGTGCTCGCGGCAGCATCGGTTCCGTCTACCGCCATCTCTCGCTCCAAGAGATCACGCCTCTGCTGCCTGCCATTCACGAGGCCATCGTGCAGCCCGCGCCGAGTGGCGAAATGTTCGCCGACGAGATTCGCTTGGAAGGCCTGCGTCTCCTGGCGGAGCACCACATCGAGGATGGCATGAACGCTCTCGTTTTATACACCCGCGATCAGAATCCGTGGGCAAGCCAAATTCGCACCCCTGAGCTGATGAAGATCCTCCTCAGCTACGGCACCCACGCCAAGGCGGTCATTCCAGAACTGACTAAGATCGCGAACTACTTTGAGAAGGATGAGAAAGACTTTCCACCCCATTTGATGCGCATGAAGGCTCAGAGCGTCCGTGAAACGATCACTGCCATTGAAGCCTCGACGGACGCCCCGAAACTCATCCGACTCAAATAGGGCAACCGCATCTTTAATGATTGCCGCGAGGCAGCTTAGGCGATCGTTTTCGTCCCAAGCTGCTCGTTTTCGCTTTTTGCGAGTGCTTTCCTTGCGCATGCCAAATACCCCGCTGCTTGTCACGGAATTTTATGACCATGAGCGGCTTCCCAAAGTGCAAACCAGTCCTCGCGCTGCAATTCGATCTCTACCGCTTTCGCAGCAGACTCAAGACGTTCTCGTTGGTTCGTTCCAATCACTGGTAACGGACCGCTAGGATGGGCGAGGATCCATGCGTATGCCAATTGCTCTAAATTCGCGCCGCCATAACGAACCGACATTTCGCTTGCTACCGCCGCTAGCCGGACCGCACCTGGATTTCCAGAGTCAAATATTCGTCCTCCCGCCAAAGGACTCCATGCCATTGGCAGCACCTTCTGCATTTCGCATTGATTCAATGTGCCATCGCAAATCGGACCTGAATGCAAAAGATGAAACTCGATCTGGTTCGTAACAAGTGGCTGATCCATATGCGAATTCAGTAGCTCAAACTGTGATGGGGAGTAGTTTGACACCCCAGCGGATAAAATTCTCCCCGAACTCAGTAACTCATTCAGCCCGGTCGCTGTGTCTTCTGCTCGCGTGAGCCAGTCTGGTCGATGAACAAGAAAGAGATCGACATGGTCCGTGCCAAGCAAACGCAGAGATGTTTCGAGACTCGCTCGAAGCTGCTTTGCGGTCGCGTTGTAGTGTGCTGTTTTCCATTCTGGATGACGGGAGCAAGGGACATAAATGCCAGCCTTGGTCACGATTTCAATCTTGTCTCGCAAACCAGGTGACAAAGCAAGTGCAGCGCCAAGCTGTTCCTCAACTTGGTACAGTCCGTAGATCTCAGCCGTATCGATGGTGGTGATGCCGACCGATAAGCAATCGTGAATCCGACGATTGATCTCTTGAACCGAAGGATTTGTATCCAAGATTCTCCAGGTCCCGTACACCATTCGAGAAAGAACGGGACCATTTGCAGATATCTTTTGACGTTTCATCTTAGTTACACCTGATGGTTGAATTCGGTATAGTCTCGAAACAGAGCCTTCGCCTCATGCTCCGCGTTGTGAGATGTTAAAGCGGGACCTACCGAAACCGTCTTGCTCAATGGCAGTTCGTATTGAGCGTATAGCCTCCATGATTTGCCATCGGAAGAACCATATGCCGTAAAAAGATTGTCGCGACGCGCTACGCGAAGCCACGTATTGGGATAGGAAGCTGGAAACTCAGGCGGAGCTGGCGGTAAGACAGCGGGGTAGATGGCTTGGCACTGGACGCCATCCTTCGCTCGAAACTGCATCTCGTAGGCACCGAGATTGTTGTTGCGAGGTTGATCATCAGCGAAAACCACAAGCATCAAATGAGCGCTCTCTGCCGTCAACGTCTCACGAATCATCAATCCAGCCTTTGAGTACAAATGAGCAGGCGTGAAGCTCGCCACGCGAACGGCGACATCAAAGTCACCGGTCATCGCTTTGAATACGAAATGAAATTGGTCCCCGGTTTCCCATATATCGACACCGCCAGCGACGACATCCCAACCGGATTCGACCAGCCTTGCCGATCCCGAAATTTTCGGTGTGCCGATGTCACAATGGTCAAAGCCCAATGTCAGCTTGTCGGTGGTCTCGGCTTCGACACGAACTCTGGATGCTCCCGGTACCGTCATTTGGTTTCCTTCGTTTATGGTTGGATCGATATGCGCAAATACGCCGTGAAATTTGATACGTTTCGAAAGGCAACGAAACCTCTACGTCAATTGTCGAAGTAACGTTTCTCAGTTCAGTCACGAACTCGCAGCGAACAATTTGCGAACCAGAAAATCCGCCCCTCGTCGATTGCAAGGTTGGTAAAGGTGATGCGAGCCTTCTCGTCATCCCATGGACCTTCAAAAGTAAACTCTACTTTCTGCCAATCGGTGGAGAGAGAGAACTCTTTTTCCGTTGAGTGTTCCCATGGTTCATGGTCCTGCATGCAAATCGTTTTGATGCTGCCGGAACGATTCGACTTGCACCAAAATGTTAGGGTGTAAGACTTGCCTTTTTGGATCGCGATCTCGTTTTGATAAAGTTGTAATTGCCAGGGCTCGCCTGCTACTGCCTCCACTTCGATCCGTATCGCCGAATCGCCTCGCGGACCTTCCGGCACGCTAGTTGCTTTGGCTTTGGCTCCGTTTCGTTGTTCGACGTGCCACTTTGAGATCCCATCAACGAAATCGCCATTCACCATCATTTCATCGATAGCATTGTTAATCAGTTGGGATGGAGCAACGGGGCCGAAGGAGATTTCACAAGCTCGGTTATAAACCGTTGCCTGAGAGATGAGCCGGTTGGTATATAAACCCATATGTGCACCTGCAATCCCAGGACGACTCTTGTAGGGTCCTTCCGAAACCAGTTTCCCGTCTTGATAGGTGCGAACGATTGCCGCATGTACATCAACGTCGACTTTTACGGACACCCATTGATGTGTTGGGAAGACCGGGGCGTTCGCATCCTTTTCAAAAAACGTGCCGCCATCCTTTGGCGACATAGAATAGGTCTGCAAGTAATAGGCTCCCGGTTCGCCGACTAAGTTCGTCATCACCGATGGCTCGAAGCGGTCATCGCCAGTCCGTGTCGTTCGATCAAAAACCGTCAGTACATTCAGCCAAGGTTTTTCTCGATAGGGGCCGAGTGCATCTGGCACCAGGTCAGCAACCCAGACGTCAAAGTTGACGGTGAAATTGCCGGGATGAAATTCATCAAAATAGATGTCAGGATGAAGGTGTACGGATTCTGGGTCATCTACCTTCAAGGCATCCGTCAAACGCCCTCGAAACACGAGGTCGTTACCTGCCGGGTCGACGATATACTCGTAGTGACCCGGAAGTACTGGATGCGTTGAGTTCACGAAGGTGGTTTCGTCGCGGCAATCGGATTTCCATACATGAGTCGGCTCAGACTTGATGCTAGGTTCATCGGCCATCTTGAACTTCTTTGTAGCAACGGCATCGTTGGGTAACTTGACCACAATTCGCCTAAGCACGATTGGTTCTGTTACCATGGATCCATTGCGATTCAATTGGATGCCGACCATTTCAATTTGATTGCGTTTCTTCCCCTGCGTCCGAAAGTCCTCTTCCGTCATTTTCAGGACAACATCCTGATTTGCTTTTTCAGCGAATGAGGCGAGAGGTCGTTGGGTTCCACTCCATCGGTAGTGCCCTGCTTCGCCAGCTTGTACAAAGAGATAGAGATCGAGTTTCCCCTCGTCGAAGTATGCTTTTGGAATTTGAAGCAGATATTCGACCTCAAAGGGATCAAAATGGTGTGGGGCACCAAGCGATTGAACCAACACAACATTTCCTGTGTGGCCCTTAGGGATTTGTCCCTCTTTCCATTGTGGAGTCAGTTCGACACCGTCCTCCGTTTGACCGATGCGCCGAGTGATGTCCATACTCTCATTGGATACTCGTACTTGAAGACCATCGAGTGCGACTTGATTCGTATAGTTAAAATCGTAATACGTTTTCGGATTTCTGACGCGAACCTCTTCAGCTGGAGGAATGATTTTCTCAGTGTTCAGATCAATGGAAATCCGTCTGATCTTTACTGGAGCAGAAACGACAGATCCTTTGCGTTCGAAAATGAAACTCACTCTTTCGATGGATCGAAGCTTTTCTGAGGGTTCGTTGTAGTCCGATGCGTTCACGAACAGTTTTTTGAACCCGCCATCGTTGTCGACGAAATCGTTCATCGTAAAGGTTCGACCATTGAACAAGTAATCTCCTTTCTCGCCGGCTTGGAGAGCAAAGACCAAATCCATTTTTCCTTCGTCGATATACTCCTTTGGCATCGATATTTCGAAGAAGCAATCGGCCTGAGTGCAGTCAATGGCATCAACATGTTGGTAAAGATGTAACCGACCATGGTCAACATTTTGGTCACTGATTTCGGTTGATTGGCGATCGGCTTTCGACCATGTTGGAGTGATGACTGCGGATTGATCGGTAGCATCATAGGTGATCTCCACTTGCTTCGTCCCCAGATGCATTGTGTCGATGATCCAGCTTGTCGGGTCGGAGATATCCACGTTTAGATCTTTGGAATCCACTGCACCTGTTGCGACCTGATTTGGCAACGCTTCCGCGAGCAAAAATACGAGGGGAGCATTCCAATTGATAGCGACTTCGTTTGTTGTGAAGCTCTGCTGGACATCGTTCCACTGTCGGGCAGGAGCCCTTTTGTCACTCGCATCCTGAGCATTGGGGCCTCCAATCAACATGCCTGGCCAAGGCTCAAGAACGTCGTCCGCTTCACTGGGGCGATGATGAGGATTCATTGGCCATCGACTGCCGACATGTGTTACGAAGCTCGTGTTGAACGTATTTCGACCAAGCAAATAGTGGAGAGAATCTTGGGCGGCATTGACGTACTCAGGTTTCGGCGAAATCCGATTGGCAAGTCGAAGCATCATGCCGTAGTTTGCTACGAGAGCATTGGAGCCCCAGATGTAGTTCTCTGTCGTGAGAGGAACTCGATAGCCATTCTGAAGAACCCGCGTCACGATCTCGTCAGCAGCCTTTAATGCCTCCTGGCGAATTTCTTGTTGAACCTTCGGGTCAACATCCTTCTGGCTTTCAATTGCATAGCCGTATAGAGCCAAAGCATGCACATTCTTCCACTCGTGTGGAAACCCGGAATTGAACATCGGGCGTAAGCGACGATAGTTGCTCAAGAAGTACTCATGGTAGGCTGCATCGCCGGTCGTCCGAAACAATTCTGCCGCAGCCCAAAGCCTTTCATCGTTTGCATCGTCGTCTTCATAGGCTCCCGTTTCGATGCCTTTTGGGTTGGATCGAAAATGGCTGTCGGGGGTCGATTCGAGCCACCTCCATCCGCGTCTTGCAGCAGACAGGCATCGCTCTGCGTAGTCGGGATCAAACGGCCGGTAGACGCGTGCGGCGATCGCTGCAACCGCAACTAGATTTCCTGTAGCTTGAGTCGTCAAGTAAGGATCATGTCCGCTTCCGACAATTAGCATCCTCGCCTTATCGGACTCGGGAAGGATTGATCCCGGGAACTTGGCGGTAGTTGCCTTGTGCCAAACGCCTCCACTCTCGTCTTGCATCTCGAGCATCCAATCCAAGTTCCAACGGATCTCGGCAAGCATGTTCGGAAGGAGGCCAGCTTTCTCAGGTAGGATCAACTCGACATCGCGCAGCTTTTCGGAGTTCAATTCGTACGCCCACAAAAGAGTGCCCACCGAGATACCAGAGTTCACGCTGTAGCGACCAAAGTCTCCCGCGTCGTGCCATCCGCCGGTCAGTGATCTATTTCCCTTTCTCCCTGTTGATGCATCCAGGTGCGCATCAGACACATGGCACTCTGCGTGGTGGTAGTGAGAAAAATCACCCCCTAGTCTCACGGCCGCGCCACAGCGTTGGCCTGCATAAAAAAGCATCGACATTTGAAAGGTGCGGGTAAAAATATCGTTGCCCACACGGAAGTCGAAACTACTACCCACGCCGGGCACATCCAAGTAATATCGACCGGGCATTGAAACCTCTGTCAGATCGATCGCTTGTATGCTGTCACCTGTGTCGGAATCGAACGATACGGTTCCTATTGGAAGCGAAGCAACAATCGCATCGTTTTCCGAATTGCGAACAACAACGTTGCCCTGGGGTTCAGATGTCAGAATGGCAATTTTGGTTTCGTCGACGAGGTAGCCAACCTGACAAACTTTGATGTGATCGCTATGTTGCCGAACGATTGCTTTTGCATCGAGGTGCTCGGAAATTTCGTCTGTTGAGTTTCCAGCGTGAGCCAAATCACTCGACTGCGTTGAGACAAAAATCATCGTAAACGACAGGAATGCTTCGAAGATCTTGATCATTCAAGAGGGCTCTCAAGGGTATTTTCAGACAGAATTACAACTGGATGTCATTTTGCCCATTTGGCTGTTTCCTGTCTTGAATGGCAGCCCAAGTAGTTTGAATAATTGCGGCGTCTACGGCTGTTTTGAACTAGCGTGTTTGTCCCGCCAAAAACTCGGTGTCGAACCATACACGTCCTTAAACTGGCGAGAGAGATGAGCCTGATCGCTAAATCCAAACCGTTGGGCGATTTCGGCAATTGAGTTTGGCGATTGAATTAACGCAGCAGCAGCTCTTGCTAATCGTAGCTTGCGATGGAACTGCATCGGGGACGTGTGGAAATGCAGCCGGAACTGACGCTCGAAAGCGCTCACGGAAAGACCAACAAGCTTTGCCAGTCCTGAATTTGACAGCGAAGTCTTGGTCTCATCCTGCATTACCTCCAATGCCGGCGCCAACTGGGGCAAAGGAAACGAAGGCCCCTTTAGATCGGGAAGAAGTATCGCTATCCCTGCCGTGGCCACAAAATCCCCTCGTTGATTTCTCAAGGGGATCTTGTTGGTCTGATACCAACGGAGGACGCGGTCATAACCGCTGATCAACTCGATTCGATTGACGATTCGTTGACCGCGTAAAACGAGCGAGTCGTCCGCTCGGAATGCCTCAGCAATCCACGGTGGGGACAGATCTTGGTCTGTCTTGCCATTCGCTTCAGCCATCGACGCAAGAGAGTAGTCCAATTGAAACGTCTGATTGACATGGAGATAGCGCCCGTTGGCATCTTTAATCCAAAACTGCACTTCTCTCAAGCAATCCAACAACAAAAATGTCTCGGTTAGGTCCAATTCTGACAGTAGCTTTGCGATGTCATTGTCCGGATATATTCGTTTTGTATTCATCGCATTCAGTATAGCTGGTGAAGCGCCTCTATCTCAGGCCAGAACGGCCCGAGCGGAACAGGGGGCGTTCCATGCGTGAGACGTTTTCCTGCCGATCCCGTTCGAGAACGATGCGAAAAACAGTCTTTGCGGGTCATGTGATATTCCAATGCAAATGGCGCGATGCTCGCGCCCGCAGGCGTCACAGCAGCCAACGTGAAAAGCAGGAATAGGAGTCTTTCCATGATCCAAGCACCACGAATCACCGGTGAGGTGGGAGTACCGTTGGCTTTGCACTGCCCGTCGACACCGCAGACGAAGAAGATTCTCAATGCGACGACCATCGGGACTTGAATGCATGTTGGTATCGCGATGGGATATATACGTTTGAAGATTTACACATTGCGACGGCGATCGATACACCGGAGGGTTTAGCGGTACTCGTACTCAGCGCTAGCGGTACTCGTACTCAGCGCTAGCGGTACTCGTACTCAGCGCTAGCGGTACTCGTACTCAGCGCTAGCGGTACTCGTACTCAGCGCTAGCGGTACTCGTACTCGATGGAGGATCATCGAGTACGAGTACCATTTCATTGAGTACGAGTACGAGTACGAGAGAAAGCCAAAACAGCGCAACTTCAAAATGCCCAAGCTCGATCCAACTACAACAGGTTTCTGACGCCAGAATATCGAGCCACGGCGTCCGGGTCTAACTCCAATCCAAGTCCTGGTTTGGAAGGGATGTTGAGCATCCCATCCCCGTCCAAAGACCAACCGCCGACAGTGATTTCATCGATGAAGGGTGAGCCCGTCAAGTATTCCACCATATCCGTCCCAGGGAAAGCGGTAGCCAGTTGCAAGTCAGCGGCCAATCCAACGGCGGTGTTCCAGCCATGTGGAATGAAACGAACGCCATAGTCCTGAGCCATCCAAGCGATTCGACGCTCCTCGCTGATGCCACCCACTTTGGTTACATCGGGCTGCACAATATCAAAGGCTCGGGCCTGCAGCCACGACTGGAAGGATTGCCTGCGTGTGAGTACTTCTCCGCCTGCGATTGGAATCGGTGAATGCTCTCGCAACAGCACAAAATCCTCGAGTGCATCCGGTGTCAGGGGCTCCTCGAACCAGTGCACGTCATACTCTGCCAGCATGCGAGCTGTTTTGATCGCCCATTTGTAGCCGTTGGTCCAATAGGCATCGCTACCACCCGCATCCACCATCAATCGACAATCCGAACCGATCGCATCGCGGGCTGCTTTGACAATCGCTTCATCGGTGGTTGCGCTAACTCGTCCAAAAGGTCCCCAGCCAATCTTGAACGCCCGAAATCCCTTTGCTTTCACTTCCAGCAGCTTATCCCCCATGGCAGCGGGTGTCTGCATAAGCAATGACGCATAGGGTTGAATACGCTCGCGATAACGGCCTCCCAACAGTCTTCCAACGGATTGGCCTGTGGCCTTGCCCAGGAGATCCCACAATGCGATGTCAATTCCACTGATGGTATGCGTGATGGAGCCACCACGACCGAGCCAGAACATATGCTGATGCAGTTTCTCGCTGACCCGTTCAGGCTCCAAGGCACTCTCCCCAATGACCAAAGGCTCTAGCAACGCTAGCGATGCTCGAACCAAATCGTCGTTGGTGAAGACACTTCCCAATCCAATCAGTCCACACTCGGTATGGACCGCAATGAGAGTATGGACGCAATCCTCTGGGCGAAGCTCGTTGCTCCAACCTCCCTCGGGCGTAGCACCTCGCAAACCTGCGCAGCGTATGTCTGTAATCTTCATCAACGATTAACCTCGACGGAATGTTTTGACGGTTGGACGAAATTCGACGTTTTGATCCAGTGGAAAGATGGGGCGAGGACAACGCGTGTGCCCTAGGTAGGCAAGGTTGGCGCTGGACGAACCGGGCGCATCCACATGGATCATCGCCGCGCACCAATCGGCAAACATATGGTGTTGGCAATGGGGCGATTTCACGATGACGGCATCAAAGTCACGCGGATTTTGACCTAGGGAATAGAAAAAGGACCGATCGTACAAACTCACCCCTCGACTGCTAATAGCTAACGTGAAGTTATCGCATTCAAGGATCGCTGAGAGGCCCGAATCCCACACTTCGCCAAAGGACTCGCTTCGAAATAAGCCGTCCGACAAATGGCGAACTTTTCCCTCGATTGCAAGAGGTTGAAAGCGATCTGGATCCAGCGTCCCACCGACCAAAGTGCGAATGGTCGCACCAACGCCGGCTGCGAACGCTTTTTGCACCGCAGGCGCGTCGACCATCGGTAGCAACGTTCTACCTCGGTACCCTCTTTCGATCAGTTTCTTTAGGATGGCATTGCTGTCCCCGGATGCTCCCGAACTGGTTGCATCGGCGGCATCGACGAGAGCGATCGTGCCTCGGGTTTGTTGCAACAATTGTGTAGCCATCGCATTCAGATGCACCAATGGCACTTGCATGCGATGACGGTTCGGCCAAAAGCTCTCGGCAATACGTAGCGCTTCACGCTCCGCAAGCTCGACATCGTTATCGGTCACGACAAAACTGTATGTCTGCAATGCCGGTACGTCCGTAAAGGGGTTCCCGATAAACATTCCGGCGGAAAGTCCGTTTGGACCGGATTCCACTTGCTTTGCGATTCGAATACTGTCCCCAAAAAGCCCTGACTCCGTGATCAATTCATCGCCGCGGACCAGAGCCGGAATCGCTACCTTGGCCGAAACTGGCCGAGCACCATCGAGAATCTTTATTAGCAATCGAGAAGCGCGCTGCCCCGTCTGAAAAAAATCCACGTGTGGGTAGGTGTGGTACGCGACAATCGCATCCGAATGCTCCATCATCCGATCGGTGAGTATGCCATGCAGATCGAGGGAGACGACGATAGGCACATCGTTGCCAAGCACTTTTCGCGATTCGGCCAGTAGATATCCTTCCGGATCCAATTCCTCTTGGCTCGCCATCGCGCCGTGCATGCAAAAATAGACCCCATCGACAGGAGGAGAGTTGCGAATGCTCTCGACAAACTCACGAGCAATGCGTTCCCAGGCTTCCGCTGCCAAGGTTCCACCTGAAGTGATAAAGCAAGCGCTATAGGCTGGAATGACTTCAACACCTGCTAGATCCTCGAACACGTTTAGAGCTCCACCGATTTCATTCCGGACGGAGCGATGATAGTTCAGCAGATCCTGGCCACGTCGGATACGAAAGTCAGCAACCTGACTCAAGTGGGGATTGAAGGTCGAGACTTCTTGTTTGCATTCGGCGATGAGAATTCGGCGCATGGGAAGTCGTTCGTTTCCTTATTTAGGACTATCGCAACGGAGCAATGACGTGCTTGCAAGCGCTATGGGATATAGGGCAGATCCAGCTAGTGGTCGAGACCAATGGGGAGGTCTCGCATTCGTCCCATCCGACATGATTACAATCACCCGCAGCGATCCGGACGAGCAGTGCGTCTTGGCTCCCGTCTCCAATGTCTAGGACTTGAGGTATCGACTAGTAGTAGAAATCAACAGAATCGATCTTCATAGGCTTCTACTTCAAAAACTTGATGGTTCATCCAATGGTTTGATCGCATCGCGTGGAAACACCACGAGGATGGCGACCAGTAGCAAAATGCCAACTCCGAAATAGGCCATCCCAGTCAAGGTTAATAATCGATCTATTCCGAGAGTCGATTTCCAAAGCCCTCCAAATAGGGTTGCAAACCCTGAAACAAGCCCTCCGAATAAATTGAGGATGCCGACAGCCGTAGCTCGAAATCGATTGGGGATCACTTCGAAGGCGGATGCGAAAATATTGCCCATCATCAGACCACTAAACAATCCGAATGCCACGGCTGCCCATCGAACTTGAACAAGCGTTTCGCAGGCTCCCATCGCATGCAAGCAAGGTGCACACAAAACCAGACTCGCAAACATCAAGTACAAGCGAGATGCCTTTGTCAGGCGCAACAGTTTGTCCGCCAGCCAGCCACCTCCGAGCAATCCAATAGCCGTGCTTCCCTGAAGGTAGAGCGTGGCATTGAAAGCAGCATCCGATTGGCTCAGTTCAAATTTATCATGCAAGAAGGAAGGTAACCAACCGTACAACAACCACAGTCCAAATACAAACACCGGAAATGCGATACATAGGATTTGGTAGGTAGGGATCGCAAGGATCGTGAACATGCCGCTCCAAGCTTCAGCTTTGTGTTGGGCCGTATTCGAAGTTTCGGTGGATCGTTCCAGCTTCATGGACCTCAAGAATGCAAAATACGGAAAAGCATACGCCAAACCAACGCCGCCCAATACAAAGAAGGCCGTTCGCCATGCACCCCTGTCTGCCATCCATCCGCCAAACCAGCTGCCGACGACCGTTCCTGCAATTTGAGCCGTGGTGAGAACGGAAATCGTGCGCGATCGATACTCCAGCGCGAATGCGCTAGCAGTGAGAGCGATTGCGGTTGGCATAAATAGAGATTCTGAAATCCCCATGGCGGCGCGCAGCCAGAGTAGCTCGCCACCGGTGCGTGCCAGACCGGTTGCTACCGTTACCAAACTCCAGATGACCAAACTTAAGACGACTAAGATGCGTTTGGAAAATCGGTCGCCAATGATTCCCGCAACAGGACACCCGAAAGCATATACCCACAGAAACACGCTTCCGGTCAGTCCTAATTGTCGGTCCGTCATTCCTAAATCGGACTTAAGCGATGGGAATATGGCAAAAACTGCTTGTCGATCGCAGTAGTTCAAGAAGTAGGCAAACCACATGACGGCCAATAAGAAAAGAGCCTGTAGCGAAACCTGGGGGTTGCTCAGGGAATGGGATTGACGAATCGTTTCATCATTTGCAGTCATGACGAAAGTACCTCATCGATCCCAACCTGCCTGGCGATGACCGCAACGCAGTCTCCTTGCTGCGTCAGGCAAGGTACGCGAACCGTGATCAAGTAACCGGAACTGCGCGCGATGATCGGTTCAGGCGATCGGTCGGGCCGTTCCAAATGATGGATCGCTCCCACACAATCGCCGACATGGACTATTTGGCCAAGATCAACATGGATTTCAAAAATGCCTGATTCAGGAGCTAACAGATAGTCATTTCGATCGAGGGCTTGAACTAGAATTGCAGGTGGTTTGCCCAACGACTCTCGCGACTGTTCAACCCCTTTTAGCAAGCCGACATGGATAAGAACGTTTCGAAGACCCGATTGTGCAATTCGATGAACGCTCGCCGGCACACCCTCGCCCCCGCCAAGCTCGGTGGTGACAACGATTTTCCCTTGATTCTCGGCTTCGACAGGTAACAAGCCTGAGCCAGCGATATCCGCATAGAGAAACGAAAAGTCGGTATTCCAAGCCAACATGGCAGCCAACATTTTGCGGCGTTGTTCCTTGTCGGGGACGACATGCATGTGCGAGCACGGCACAAAGTCCATGCTACGCCCCCCCGAATGAATATCGATGATGACATCGCTGATTGGAAAGAGCACAGTCGTCAGGTAGTGCGCAATCTGGCTGGTGACAGCTCCTTCCGGTTGTCCTGGGAATGCCCGATTCATATTCATTCCGTCAAGTGGCGATAAGCGCGTTGCGGAACGTGCCGCCGGGAAGTTAAGTGACGGAATCAAGATGAGCCTGCCATGGATCATTTCGGGCGTCAGCTCGCGAGCTAACTTCATCGCGGCGATCTGACCTTGATACTCGTCCCCATGGTTCCCACCTAGCACCAAGACGGTTGGCCCTTTGCCGTTAGCGATGATTGTTATGGGAATCATTACATTCGCCCAACCACCCAGATTGTGCGAATAGGGGACCTGCAAGAAGCCCTGTTGTTTGCCACTCGAATCAAGGATCAGAGAAGTGAAAAGCATACGTAAAATTTCCTTGTGGAAAATCTCCTTGTAGAAAATCTCCGCGTGAATGCACGACGGCGCGAGATTCGAGAAATGGAACGATGTCTTCGAGGGTCTTTTTAGCCGAGGATCTCGTGCATGACGTTGCCATGCACGTCGGTCAATCGAAAATCACGACCTGCATATCGGTAGGTCAGGCGCTCGTGATCGAAGCCTAGCAGATGAAGGATGGTTGCATGCAAGTCATGCACGGTAGATACCTTCTCAATTGCTTTGAAGCCGAAATCGTCGGTCGCACCGTAGGTCATTCCACCCCGTATGCCACCTCCCGCCATCCAAACCGTAAATCCGTAGTGGTTGTGATCGCGGCCGGACCCACCTTCTGACACCGGGGTTCGCCCGAACTCGCCTCCCCATATCACGAGTGTGTCCTTCAGCATGTCCCGCTGCTTGAGATCCGTGAGCAATGCGGCGATGGGTTGGTCGATTTCCCCCGCATTCTGTTTCAGGTTCTTTTCAATATCGCTGTGGTGATCCCAGGGTTGGCCAGCACCATGCCAGAGTTGAACATAGCGAACACCGCGCTCCAAAAGACGTCGCGCAATCAATGTCTGCCGCCCATGCGTGGTGTCACCGTAGAGTTCATGAATATGCCTCGGCTCACTTTGGATATCAAAAACATCAGAGGCCTCGGATTGCATTCGAAAAGCGAGTTCGAAGGACTCAATGCGTGCGTCTAAACGAGGATCCGTGTTGGCTTGTGTGCGGACCGACTCGAGCTTGCGAAGCAGAGCCAATTGGTGTTGCTGGATCTCGCTTGTTGCATGAGTACTGCGAATATTCTCTATCAATTGCTCAATCTTGCGATATTGAGTATCGACATAGGTCCCTTGAAATGAGCCAGGCAAAAATCCCGACTGCCAATTCGCTTTGTCGGAAACAGGGTATCCATTGGGACACATTGCAATGAAGCCTGGGAGGTTTTGATTCTCGGTGCCCAACCCATACAGTATCCAGGAACCAACGCTTGGCCTCGGTTGAACCGAATCTCCACAATTCATCAGCAGAAGGGATGGTTCATGGTTGGGAACTTGCGCCGTCATCGAACGAATGACTGCGATATCGTCAGCGTGCGCTGCGGTTCGAGCGAAGAGTTCGCTGATTTCTAATCCACTTTGACCGTACTTATCAAACTTGAACGTTGAAGGTAGCGCCCCACCCGTCTTGCGTTCGGTAATGTACGATTGCGGCAATGGCTGCCCCGAGTATTTCGCAAGCATCGGTTTGGGGTCAAAAGTATCGATATGCGATGGACCGCCATTGAGAAAAAAATGGACAACCCGTTTGGCACGCCCGGCAAAATGAGCTTCTTTTGCCGCTAACGGATTGGAAGACGCATCGCCAGTTGCTGCATGCAGCGAATGGTCATCCGCCATCACGCCGGCCAAGCCCAATAAACCTAAACCAACTCCTGAATTGCGAAGGAGTTGGCGGCGGGAGAACCCGATTGGTGGTTGTGATTTCATAAGCATGGCCTCATGGTTGGAACCTACGGTACGAACATGCGCTCATTTGAAATCAGGAGCACCTGGGCTAATTGTTCCAATGGAGACAACCTCTGTGCGGGATTGCCGCCGAAGTCCTTATCGGCATTCCAGGACTTCGCATCGATACCGTTCGAATTCAGGATGGAAACTTTTGGAGACCATAGGAATTGATCGGTGTTTAGGATTTGATCGATGTCGACGACAAAATCAATTGTCTCGTTCGCCTCGACTCGCAACGTTGCAACGTTCAAATCCTCCTCGCGATTTTGTAACTTGATTGTTTGAAGTATGCCTTCGCTACTCGAAACGATGAAGGCTCGAATACCATCTCCCGCTGTCGATTGGTGAATCAACTTGGATTGGATGGAAACGGTCCCCATTTGGGGTGCTGTCCAGCGCCGTACGATCGCATGATGACGGTCATTTCCGGGATGCCCACCCTCTGAAGTTAGTTGCAACCACCCGAGCAAACCGTCTGGTAGTTGTGGTCCACCCTGCCACGCGGTACCGGTGAAGTGGGGCAATTTTGTAAACGACTTCAGCTTTCCTAACGCTTCATCGAGTTCGCCATAGCCATAGCTCCAAGCCGCCGAATGCGAATCCGCTGATTTGGCAGCCATCGTCTGCTCTGCCTCGGCTAGGAATTGTTCTGCAATCCATCCTTCATCACGCGTTGGAATCCGTCCAAGAATCTTGACATAGAGTTGTTGAATCGGTGCCGATCCATCCAAATCAGCGACGATCTTCTTTGCTCTTGCAGCGATAAATGGGTGGTTCAGGGCAAAGAGTGCTTGCTGGGGCGTCGTGGTCTCGGAGCGTTCTGGGGAATGCAGGTCGGGATTTGCGAAATCGAAGACACTGAGAAGAGTCGGCAAGAATTGGCGATCAATGGAAACGTAAATGGATCGCCGCAAGCCAAACAGATCGGTCCCTGGGCCTCCTTGGGTCAAGTCTAGTTCACCGGATGTGGCTAACATGGAATCGCGCCACGCTTCGAATTGCAATCTGCGCCGGTTAAATCGCCAATGCAACCTGTTCGCTGGGTCTCGTTCTCGCGCTAACGCTCGAGCGGAGGAATCGGTTGGTCCTTCTGAGTTTTGTCGATATGTTGCCGATAACATGATGGAGCGATGCAATGCTTTTGTTCTCCATCCGCTTGAAATGAATTCATTCGTCAAATTGTCGAGCAGTTCCGGATGGGTTGGAGGATTCGATCGAATTCCAAAATCGCTGGGAGTGCGGACCAGGCCCGTACCGAAGTGATGTTGCCACACTCGATTGACCCAAACCCGCGCAGTCAATGGATTCGCAGGATCAACGATCGCTTTAGCCATCTCCAGCCGTCCACTCCCATGGATAAATGGGTCCCTCGCATCCCCGGAAAGTACCTTTAAGAATTGGCGAGGAACTCGTTCCCCTTTGGTTGCCGGGTTGCCGCGTCGAAACACATAAGCATCCTGGAGAACCGCGGAATCATTCAGGACAACAGCACATGGAGTCGCGACGGGTAAATTGAGAATCCATTGATCGACGTCCGATTGAGCCTTCCACAAAGCAACGCCCGTCGCATGGTCCCAGTACCATTCGGTATTGATGAGCGGCTCGTCAGGAATCACGCAGGGGGATCCCTCCGCATAAAAAGCATCATGCAATTGACGGTCGCATTCTTCGATCGGGACTCCGTCCCCTTCGGAAGCACTTTGCCATACCCTTTCGTTCGCAGTCAGGAGGGAAGCGTATCGATCAGCCACCTCCTGGATCGATATCGGAGGGACTTCAAACGCTTTTGCGACTCGAGAATTGACGTGGAAGGTCCCGTCATTCCATTGCTTCGTCACTTCGGCCGAGCGGGTTGCAAACTCATCCGCTCGAAGTTTGCTATATGCAATCCACGGCATGAATACCGGATCGGACCGATACTCCGCACCGGCTAGGAATGCCTGCCATCGACGTACGAGAGCGGGGATCAACTCGTCTTTGCCGGTAAGCTGCACGAACGCGACTTCGGGATACTTTTCGATCTCCTGCTGAGCGAGTAAGTAGTTTGCGATTCGATCTCGGATCCGTTTGTTCGCTTCGTTCCGTGAGCTCTCCGTGAGTTCAGCAAGCTTTTGAAGTCGTTCGTGCAATCCCTTCCGTTGCAAATCAGCGGCCTCGGATGGTTCGCCGAGGTTTGGCAACGCGATTTGCTGGTCAACACAGTTCAGGAAGACTCCATAGAGGGAGTAATAGTCCGCGGTAGGTATCGGATCGTATTTGTGATCGTGACAACGGGCACAACCGATCGTCAAACCGAGAAGTCCTCGACCTACTACATCGATTCGATCGTCGATGATGTCGGGAGTTGTACCCAGGAAACGACGACCGAGCGTCAAAAAACCCATTGCCCCCTGAGACGCAGGATCGTCCGGGGCGACTTGGTCCGCAGCGAGCTGCAGCAATACGAAACGGTCATACGGCATATCCTCGTTGAATGCGTTGATCACCCAGTCCCGATAGAGGAACGAATGGACAAACCTTCGTTCCTCTCGGCCATAGACATATCCTTTCGTGTCCGAGTACCTTGCCACGTCCAACCAGTGTCGACCCCAACGTTCACCGTAGCGAGGCGATTCCAACAATCGATCAATCAATTGCTCGTAGGCGTCGCTCGACGTATTTTTAATGAACGCTTGGATCTCTTCTTGAGTGGGTGGCAATCCGCACAAGTCATACGTGGCTCGAACAATGAGTGATTCTCGGTCCGCCTCGCTGGAGGATTCAAGTCCTGCGTCTCGCAGATTGGCAAACACAAATCGATCGATGTCGTTCTTGACTCTCGATTCGTCCTCCAGGGTTGGAGGAGTGACGATGCGAAGTGGCTGGAAGGACCAGTGATCGCGCCATCGATCTTCTTTCAGCGTTCCGTTAGGCGTTTCCGTTGGCCAGGGAGCACCTAGACGGATCCAGCGAGCTAGATCGTCAATCTGATCCTTCGTCAGAGGTTCTCCCGCCTCTTCTGGAGGCATTCTCGTCTCTCGATTGAGACTGCGAACGCGATCCAGCAATTCACCCCGTTGGTCCTCCCCAAGAACAATAGAAGGACCGCTGTCGCCACCCGAGAGGATCGCATCGCGTGAATCCAATCGTAACCCAGCCCACTGCTTCTTTTCACCATGGCATCCATGGCATCTTTCGATCAACAGCGGTCGAATTTGCTTTTCAAAGAATTCGGTCTCCTCTTGCGCAGTGTTCGATGGAGACTGGTCCGCAAGCGGGTTGTTTGAAAACGCTTGCGAAAAAAAAGAACAAGCGAACATAAGAACGGACAGCCATACTCTGACGAGCGGTTGCATGTTGCGAGCATCGCATTGGTCGGACAATGTCGTAGAATATCCGCAAAGAATCCGAGCGTCGTTCATTCTGGATTCCACGAGAGGTATTCAAAAAATAGGCAGAGAGAAGTTGCCTGCATTTTGTAGCAATTTACATTCGCGTTGGGGCTCGTCAAGGTTAGGCCTTTTATACCTTCTTCAGCCCAGTCGATCCAGAACGCCTTTGTAGAAACGAATGAATCGATGTCGCAACGGTACTCTTCGATATCTCCACCCCTCATCTTCAGCCGAAGAGAACCGATTGCAATTGCGATCAGCCCGCCGATTTCCAGTCTTCTACGAGATCTCAAACAAAGACGCTTTCTGCATAGGACGCTTGGTGGCTTTAGACGACGGACTCCGGTCATTCCATTTATCAATAGGCGGGACACGTCGGTCGCGATTTTCGCGCTACCGACGTCCAAGAGCGCTTGGTGCGCGAAGTCATGCACTAGACGAAGCGAGATTGCCTCGCAACACCGTCATCCTCGCGACCCCACCGTCATTCCCGAGAAGTTGGGAATCCAGAAGAAATTCAAGTTGCATTGGATTCCCGCCAGTGTGGGAATGATCGACAATTGGATTCTCGCTGGCACAGGAATGAAAGATGAATGCTTTGTATCCGCCCATGCGGGAATGAGACTTGAAAAGGTGGATGCGCGACTCTCAGCCCGATCTCCTGCGATTGTGTGGTTCATGAAAGAGGGACCTCTGAACCATCGAAGATCGCAGAGCGTGCTGTCTTTCCCATCTCACCCCAACTGTGATTGGGTGTCGTGATCTCGGCAGACCGGGGGGGATGCGATCCTTCGTGTCGGTTACAATAAAGAATCGGTTCAATCCGAGGAACTTCTGCAGAAGAACGATCGATTCCTCTGTGGGGTGCGATTGATTATTCGCATCGAACTATGATGAGTCCGAATAAACCTCGACGCCCGTTGGGTGCTTTTGCAAATTGACTCCACGCCTAATGGTCTGTTGCTGAATGCATGTAACGTATTGGAATGAATAGGTCGGAAATCGTTCTTTGTCTTTTTTACGACACTCCGGCTTTAAAATTGGAGAGGTTTTCCTTTGCCGCAAGACAACAACGCCCCGAACAACGACAGTACCTTTCAACAAGGAAAGGATGGAACTGAGCGAAAAACTTCCGACAAGGAAACGCGAGACCCCATGCGTAACGAGATCCTGATCCCTGAGAAGTTCGGTCGCTATCGCATCGTGCGCGAATTGGGCCGTGGCAACATGGGGGCGGTTTTCCTCGCCCATGACGAACAACTTGATCGCCCGGTAGCGATAAAAATTCCATTTTTTCGAGATGCAAACGACGATACAATCGCAGAACGCTTCTACCGCGAAGCGCGATCCATGGCGACTGTCCATCATCCCAATCTGTGTCCCATCTACGATGTGGGTCAGCATGAACAATGGCACTTTATCACGATGGCCTATATCGATGGTCAACCCTTGTCGGCCAATATCAAGGCAAAGGGTGGGTTGCCGTGGGCTGAGGCAGCAGAACTTCTCAGAACGATCTCGCTAGCACTGCACAAAGCCCACGAAGCGGGATTAGTCCATCGCGATCTCAAGCCATCCAACATCATGCTTGCTCGGGATGGTCAGCCGACTGTGATGGACTTTGGTTTGGCTAGACGACGCAGTCTCAATGACGTCGAATTGACGCAATCTGGCGCGGTTTTTGGTAGCCCAGCGTACATGGCGCCAGAACAAGTGGAGGCAAGGCATGACGAAGTCGGTCCGCAAACGGACGTCTATGCTTTAGGAATCATATTTTATCAAATGGTTACAGGGCGAACACCGTTCCGTGGATCGGTGGCATCGGTCTTCGGACAGATTGTAAGCTCGATCCCTGAGCCGCCATCCAAATGGCGACAAGGAATACCCGAGTCCGTGGATCGAATCTGCTTGAAAGCCATGGCGAAAGAGCCGAAAGATCGATATCGAACGGCTATGGAATTGGCTGGCGCCCTATCGGAGATTCTAAACAAATCGGATTTTAACTCCTCGGAAACCCAAGTTCTCGTTTCCGCAGAGTCCCCATCGGATGAAGTCCAATCGGATGGTGGTGCGTCGGTCAGCAGGACTCGTCGCGAGGCCGAACTGAGACAAGTTACGGTGGCTGTTTTGAGTTACGAGGCCCCTGAGGATTCGATTGTTGGTAATCGCACTTCGCATTCTGAGCAACTCATGGTTCGATCGCAATCCTTTGCATCCTTGGCAATCGAGCAAGTGGCCAAGTTTGGGGGATCGATTCTTCTGAACAACGGCCAAGAAGTGATCGCCTGCTGGGGATACCCTCAGGCCTTTGAAGACTCCGCGCAACGAGCGGTCCGAGCCGCATTAGAAGTGTCCAAGATTCTAGAATCGAACCATGATCCGGTGCACGCAACAGACCCTTCCCGCAGCGGAGAATTGCCGACTCGAGCGCAGTATTGGGCCGTTCTCCATTCGGGGGAGTCTATCGCGGAAGAGATCGATTCTAGGGACGGGCTGAGCGTCTCGTTGGTTGGCGAAGCCCGCAATACGGTTGTGCGATTGAACGCGATTAGTGAGCCGGGTGCGGTTTTAGTCAGCGACGCCACCCATCATCGCGTCGCTCTCTTCTTTGAATGCGAATCGACGGGGATGCATCGATTGCGAGGGTTATCGCAGCCGATGGAAGTTTTTCGAGTACTCAAAGAAAGTGTTTCTCGCAATCGTGTGGAATTGGTCGATCCGAGCAATTTGACTCCATTGGTCGGACGCGATACGGAATTGAGTATCCTGAAGGACCGGTGGGAACAAGCGCTCGAAGGATTGGGCCAGATAGTACTTTTGATCGGCGATGCAGGCCTTGGCAAATCGCGATTGATTCGAGAGATCCGAGAATATGTAATATGCTCGGAAGCTTCTGATCTCTCAACGGAGCAGGAGGCAGCGGTGATCGAGTGGCGTTGCTCCCAGTACCACCAGGATACCAGCTACTATCCGATGATCGAGTTCTTCCATCAGTTATTGGAGTTGGAAAAAAGAACACCTGGAGAACGGTTGGAAACTGTCGTCCGTTATCTCCGCGATCTCAAGATGGATACTGTCGAAAACATATGGCTATTCTGCTGTGTATTGAATGTTCCAACCGATGATCGTTATCCCGCTTTGGCATTATCACCACAGAAAATCAAAGAGCGCACCGATGCTCTCTTGTTCCAATGGCTCGATCATCTTGTACAGGTTCGCCCGGTTCTTTTCATCGTGGAGGATTTGCATTGGCTAGATCCCACGACGCTAGAGTTACTTGAAAAATACGTCTCGAAATACGAGAGCGGACGAGTTCTGTGCATTCTGACATTTAGGCCAGAGTTTGAGACTCCTTGGAAGAGCAAGCCGCATCAAACTCAGATTGCCCTCAATCGACTCACGAAGCGTCAAATCGGTGAGATGATGCGCAAACGAACGCAGCGCTCCAACATTCCGGAAGCGATCGTTCGGCAAGTCATCGAAAGGACGGATGGGATCCCTTTGTTCATCGAGGAGTTTACGGTCGTCATCCTCGAATCGGGTGTGCTGGATCGTTCGGATGCCGGAGAAGATTCCTCGGCGTTGCTCAAAGTAATCCCAGTGACCCTGAACGATTTGCTCCTATCCAGGCTCGATCGCATGGAATCGGATCGCGAAGTGATCCAATTGGCTGCGACGATTGGACGAGAATTCGATTTCGGTTTGCTACATGCATGTCGCAATGCCTCTCGCGATCGCCTTCATAAAGAATTGGACAAATTGGTTCATGCAGAGATTCTCTTTGCAAAAGGGGAAGGTGATTCCACTTCTTATATGTTTAAGCATGCGTTGTTGCAGGATGCTGCCTATCGCTCGATGCTGACTAAGAAGCAGCAGCAATGTCACCAAAGGATTGCGGAAGTATTGGAGTCCAATTTTCCCGATGTGGTTCTAGGGCAGCCGGCACTTCTCGCGCATCATTTCACAGAAGCCGGCATCACGGAGACGGCAATCCGATATTGGTTGAAAGCAGGATTGCGGTCCCAGGAACAATCGGCCAATGTCGAGGCCATTCGCCATTTTCGATATGGCATCCAACTCGCGATGACCCTTCCTCCATCCCCCCAACGCGATGCGATCGAATTGAGTATCAAGCTACCATTGAGCGCCGTACTGATGGCCGTTCAAGGCTATGCGGCTCCAGAAGTGGAGCCTGTTCAAAATCGATGCATCGATATTTGCCGGCAACTGGGAGAAGGAGCACCACTGTTTCCCGTATTGATCGCGAACTGGGAGTGGCTATTCATCCGCGGACGGTTCGCGGACTGTTACAACCGTTGTCCGGAAGTGATTTCAATTGCAGAGGTGCAGCAAGGTCCAGGAATGTTGGCCGAAGCGCACTGGACGCAGGGTTGTACTTCGTTTTATGCGGGGGATTTCGAGTCCGGAAGACGTCATGCGATGCTCGGTGCTCAGAATCATCATCGAGAAGCCAGCATCGAATATGTCAAGATTACACAACAGAATAGCGGGCCACTGAATCTGGCCTATTGGGGACTCGCACTATGGCAATTGGGATTGGTTGAGCAAGCGTTCCGCCGGCTGGATGAAGCGATTGTTATGGCGCTTGACTTAAAGCACATATTCACCTTGGCGATGACGACTTGGAAATTAGCACAGGTGCGAGATTTCGCTTTGCTAGGGGATGAAACGATCGATTACAGTCAGCGTGTCAGGCGGATTGCAGAGGAGCAAGGATTTGCTTTTTGGTCAGCTCTTGGGACGGGATGCGAAGGGGTTGGGCTGCAACACTTAGAGCGCTACGACGAGGCGATCGAGACACTGAATTCGGCGTTGGTGCAGCTGAGCGCGACCGGCTCGTTCATCTTGTTCCCCAAGTACCGCTCGCATCTGGCTTGTTGTTTATGGCGAGTCGGCAGGACCGCAGAAGCGGTGCAGCAGTTGGACCAAGCCTTCGTCGATCAATCCGGCGGTGAATTCTTTATGCATTCGGAGTTGCTGCGATTGCGAGGGGACTTTGCCATGGACCATTCGGAATGGGAAACTGCCGAGTCCCACTATCGTGAGGCGATCGGGATTGCGTCGAAACAAAATGCGAACATGTATCGACTCCGATCCGCCGTGCAACTATGCGGGTTATGGTTGAGAACCGGAAAGAAGGAGCAGATCTCGGCCTTTCTCGAACCAATTTATCGTTCATTCACGGAAGGGCATGCCTCGATCGATTTGCAGCGAGCGAAAACACTGCTTGAATCGTTGTAGTCGAATTTGCACCCTTGTCGGTCCGAAGATGCGGGCGCGACGTTATGTCAGCGCTTTCGAAAACTGGCTTTGAGACCCCATGGCATGCGTACGCCAAAGAAGAAATCTTGCCCTGCGTCGTAGGGCTGGCCACGCCCGCAATCGATTTCCCATTCCGATAGCCAAGTCGCCAAAACTAACTTCATGTAAAAAATCGAATAGTCTGCACCTAGGCACATGCGAGGTCCTCGACCTTCGGGAGCAAAGTAATCGCTGCCCAACGGATTAGATTCCGCGATCCCACCTCCCCAACGGTCCGGCGTATATGTCAACGGATCGTCCCAATGGGGGGATGATCGCTGCAACAACCAATGGCAAATCCAGATGTTCGTATTGGGAGGCAGATGAATCCCTCCGAGTTCCGTCGATGTATTGGGTAAAACGCGCCGACTGAATAGTGGGACCGCAGGCAATAAACGCATCCCTTCGCGCAAGGCATAATCCAACGGTTTGCAAGCGAGCAATGAATCGCAATCGAAATCGGGTCCTAGTGCATCAATCGCTTGTACCAGTCGCACCTTTTCATGCGGATTTTGGTTCAAAAGATAGAGCGTGGAGACAAGCGTGCTTGGGACAGAGAAACATCCACCATAAAAGACATTCCCCATTTCCGATGCAAGTGCTTCCGGGGGTATCTGCGAATGATGTTGCAACGTCAATGACAAGAGGTCAAATGGGTGTTCCGCTCCCTGGTTCTTGGCTTCGGAACAGTAGTCGCGCAATGTTTGCTGGAATCTCTTTTGCAGGCTTTGGCCCGCAGCGTTTAAATCCTTGCTCGGGCGCCATGGGGCAAGCATACGATTGCTTCCCAAGGTCGCCAAGGCGATGAAATCCTTGTAAGCCGCATCAGGAAGTTCTCGCCCCATGGTCGCGATCGAAAAGGCATCAAAGGTAGTACGCTGCAAATCGAGCTGTAACGGAATCGGTTCAGCGGAGCTGGCGGTCGCTAAATGCTCTGCACTTTGGCGCAGTCTCTGGCGTACATGAGGAAGTTGCGCCCTCTGCCATTCGATGGCCCATGATTGCATGAAAGGACTTTGTGTTCGTGCATCCGTCCATTCCTCTCCGTTGAGAATGTTGGGGCTGGAGCGCGTCAGAACGGGAATCAACGCACCGCATGGTTCGTCTTTGTAAAAGTCCTTGGTTCTAGAAATCAGGATTTGTTCAATGAGCTTTGCATCATTTAGAACGATCGAAGGATAATTGAACATCCATGTCAGGGACATGCCGCCGTACCGATTGCCGTAAGAAGCAAAGACTTCCCACGGGCGTTTGGTTTTGCCGACAAAATCCAATAGATTGCCGAAGGGGAAGATAGGTTTTGGACCTGGGACCCCCGCAAAAGGGGCCATGGTTCTTGAATTGAGTAGTTCGAAGATCATCACGACACTCCTGAGTGAGATTCGCAATGGCGAGCGTCACAATGACTGGGCTCTAGGATCGATACAGCGATGCGTCGGGCGAGGTAACATGAGCGAGAATTATATCGCCATGCCCGGTAAGGTGCTGCCATAGACTGCTCGCAATACCAAATTGATCCAAGCGACTCACCGCGAGACTTCTTCCCGTTTGATGGCGTACGTATCCAACTTTCGGTACATCGTTGCTCGAGAGATTCCAAGCAATTCCGCCGACTCTGGGATGTTTCCCTTCGTCCTGCGAAGGGCTTCCTCGATCAGACGCTTTTCCCAAAGTTCGATATTGAGCGTATCGAATTCGATATCTTCTTGAGGCTCGTGCAACGTCAGGTCACTGACGCGGATCTCATTGCCGACGGCCAACACGACGGCGCTGTCGATGACGTTCCTCAATTGCCGTACATTTCCTGGCCAACCGTATCGGAGCAGTTTTTCACGCGCGGCTTCGCCGAGCTTGATCCCGTTTCGGCCATGTTGCCGAGAGAAGTGGTCGAAGAAATGGTCGACCAATAGTCCAATATCCGTATCCCGTTGTCGAAGTGGCGGGACCGTGATCTCAAACACGCTCAATCGATAGTACAAATCCTCGCGGAATCGTTTTTCGGCCACGAACTCTTTCAAATCGCGATTGGTCGCCGCGATCACTCGCACATCCACTTTGACTTCCTTGCGACCACCGACGGGAAGGAAAGGATGGCCTTCGAGAATCCGGAGCAGTTTGGCTTGTCCATCCAGCGTCATCTCTCCAATCTCATCCAGAAAAAGAGTGCTGTTGTTGGCTTGCTGAAACCATCCGATATGGTCTTTCTCGGCACCGGTAAAGGCTCCTTTGACGTGCCCAAAGAGTTGGCTTTCCATCAAGTCCGCCGGTATCGCCGCGCAATTGACGCTGAGCATCGGTCGATCGGCGCGTGTTCCCGCACGATGGATGGCGCGAGCGACTAATTCCTTGCCGGATCCACTCTCTCCGCGAACAAGGATGCTACCAGTCGCCTTCGCGATGCGCGCGATGCGCTCCTTGAGTTCCTGCATCACATCGCTCTCTCCGAGCAATTCGTCAAATGCCGCATTCTTATCCTGGAGGCGATCGACGCTGATTCGAAGGGATTCTGACGTTCGTGCTCGGACCAGGGCAACGCTCAATATGGCCGCTGCAGCGATTGAAAAATCGAGCGCGTATTTAGCGAACACCTCTTTGTCACGATACAAGTGAATGGCACCGATCGTCCGTTTCCCTTCGATGAGGGGGACGCAGATAGCATCCGCATAATGCCGTATCGGTCCGTCCTTGCTCGACTTGCTCTCATTCTTCACCCAGACCGCCTTCGATTGTTTGCATACCATTTCTGTGAGGCGATCACTAAGGACGATGCTGGTGTCGTTCAATGGCGGATATTGACGATTGACATCGAGTCGACCATTTTCGTTCGCTACGAGAAAGGCGACGACGGTGGCTTGGGTTCTGGTGCGAAGAACTTCGATACCCAATTGCGCCAGTTCTTCTCCGTTGCTGATCGAGATACATTGAACGGAGAGTTGATGAAGCACTGCCACATCTTCCGTGCGACCGGCATTTCGCAAGGCATTGAAGGCAGTCATGCCTGTGACCATAAAGTCTGCTGGCAAATCCCCGCCTACTGGGACGAGGTCTTGCGATTCTTTGAGCCTCTCGACGGTCACATCTTCGGTGATCGTATCGTCTATGAATTGCAACTCGGTGTTGCCGATTTTGATTCGATGACCGTTCGCAATGACTGCGGAATCGACTTTAGATCCATTGACAAGTGTGCCGTTGCGGGAACCCGCATCATAAACTCGCCATTGGCCTTCTCGAAAAGCAATCTTGGCGTGCACTCGGGAGCTGAGTGGATCGTTTAGTTGCGCTTGGCACTCCATCCCGCGTCCGATCAGATTTTCAGCTTCGCTATCCAGCGGAAATCGCGAATTGGGATCGTTTCCGCGGGTTACAACGAGATACGTAGCCATAAAATCGTTCGTTTTTCCTGGGAAATAGAGCTCTTTCGACCTCTATCTTACTTGGGATAGTCTCATTTTGCTACAGCTTCCTTTGCGGCGTCCGTCCGTTTCATGGTTCGACCTCGGATTGGCTATCCACCGTTCGTTTCCCATTCACTTAAGGGAGAAGACTCGGCGTGGAGGTGTGGGATGCAACGGCCAAGCGTTCTCGATGGAGTTTGTATTCCACCGCATCGACCAGGGCAGCCCAACTAGCTTCGATGATATTTTCGCTGACGCCAATCGTGTGCCACGAACTATGTTCGTCGCAACTCTCGATGTTGACCCGAATTCTCGCCGCCGTACCGGCCTCACTGTTGACGACCCGAACCTTGTAATCGAGCAGTCGCATCGATTCGACGCAGGGATAGAACGGGGCAAGCGTTTTTCGCAGGGCCGCATCCATGGCGTTGACTGGGCCATGCCCTTCGGCCGCCTCCACGCGAACTTGATCGCCGATTTGGAGTTTCAAGATCGCTTCAGCGAAGGTTTGGCTGCGCTCCGTATCGAGATCCCCTGCCAGGATCTGGTACTTGATCGTTTCGAAGTGGGACGAATAGACACCTGAGCATCTGCGAACGATGAGGTCGAAGGACGCTTCGGCTGCTTCGAACTGATAGCCTTGATTCTCTTTCTTAACGACTTCGGCCAAGATTGCATCGAGCAATTTCCGATCGTCTGGCAACTGACGATCTTGTGTTAGAGCGGCGATGTTAGATCGTCCCGATAATTCGCTAACCAGGATTCGACGCTCATTTCCGACCAGCGATGGATTCATGTGTTCATACGTATGCGCGAACTTATTCACTGCATGAACATGCATGCCTCCTTTATGCGCAAAGGCACTGCGACCAACGAAGGGCTGGTTGCTTCGCATGGCGAGGTTTGCGGTTTCGTACACGTAACGCGATAGCTCGGTCAAATGATCGAGAGGGCGACCACCCAAAGTCGTGTAACCTTTCTTTTTGAACTGCAGATTGGCCACCACACATACCAGATCCGCGTTACCACACCGTTCGCCAATGCCATTGACTGTTCCTTGGACTTGATCGCATCCAGCATCGATCGCCGCTAATGAATTGGCAGTCGCCAAGTCGCCATCGTTGTGACAATGGATTCCGAGTTTCGCATTGAGTTTGGATAAATGGGTTCGAGCTGCGGTCACGACTGAGGAAACATCTTCAGGGAGTGATCCTCCGTTCGTATCGCAAAGCACGATCCATTTCGCGCCGGCGCGAGCGGCGGTTTCGATCGCTTTCAATGCGTACTCTCCGTTAGCTCGGAAGCCATCAAAGAAATGTTCTGCATCGTAAACGACGGTCGCAAAGCGGGAGAGAAATTCGACACTCTCTCCGATCATGTCTAGATTTTCCTGCAAGGAGACGCCGAGGACTTCGGTCGCATGGAAGTCCCAGGACTTACCGACCAGTGTAATGACAGGAGTCTCGGCCGCGACCAGGGCCACCAAACCCGGATCGTCTGCAGCCTTCAATCCTTTGCGTCGTGTCATCCCAAAAGCGGACAGGAGACTGTTGCCGAGCGAAAGATGTTTCGCCTTCTGAAAGAACATCGCATCCTTCTCGTTTGAAAGGGGATATCCTCCTTCGATCATATCGATGCCGATTTCGGCGAGGCGCGTCGCAATGTTGAGCTTGTCCTGGAGGGAAAGGCTCACCCCTTCCCCTTGAGTGCCGTCGCGCAACGTGGTGTCGTAGATTTGGATCGATCGCGTGGACATGGTGATTTTGGTGTAGGTGATGGTGTGTGGGGATGGGAAGTTACCAACGAAAAAACCCCTGAAGCGGTAGGCTTCAGGGGTCTGTAGTTGACGAACGATGTCGACCGGATCCCGAATGCCTACAGGCAACTCGGAATAATAATCAGGTCAGATGGCAATTGTGAATGCATTAGAAATCCCAAACGCCCGTGACGGAGGAGCGAAAAAAAACAGGGCGACGTCGGAGCGAAAAAATCTGTGACGGAGGAGCGAAAAAAATACGGCAAAGCGGTTTATCACCAACCCACGAATCTCCTCATAGTGTTCCTCAGCCATCGTCATTTGTCAACGGGCACGGTGCCCAACCATGTTCCCAGATCCTGCAAACGAGTTTCGGTTCCTACGATCGAATCGTCGAAGTGAACTCCAGGTATTCTGCTGAGGCGTTTGTTCCTGGTTCCAAATCCCTGAGCACGAAGACAACACGTCGCGGTGGAGAACCGCTATAGGACGGCGCGCAGGAGCGAGGGCAAATCGAGTCGTCGAATGGCTTCCCTCCGTTCCGGAGCGACGAAAATACGTACACGTTTGACGAGGTCGTCAAACTGCTGCGTGGCCAGGGCTTGTACGACCGGTGATACCTCCCCGAGTTCCCTCAAAGTCTGATCCCGCTGACGCACGCGAAGATCGAATTGGACTTCCAGTTTGACTGGGGGTGCATCGATCAAGACATCGTGCGAATGAATGGCACTGCCCAAGGAAGCAGAAATGGCCGTACATAATCTGTTTCCTATCGCGATAATCTCCGGATACGGCCGACGCGACAATGCGCGATGCAAGTCCGGTTCGACCAATCGATCGAATTGTGCGACCCGCTTGTACAGCGATCGGCGCATGCCGAACAGGCCTTGGATGCACCGTTCCCAGTCCTTGCCTCGCGAATGCTCGACGAGCGATTCCTTCATCGTGGCATCGTCCATGTCCAACCATGCATGCACGAGTTCTTTTTCTTCTCTCAGTGCATAGACTGCGCGCTGGAGCATGGCCGTCGCGCTCCGAACTGCATGATGCCAATAGACCTCGCTAAACATAACGTAGCGAGAGAAGACCATCATCTCGGCTGCCGTTCGCCCTTTGTCGGTGATCCCAAGTCGATGGCGGTCGTGATCGACGCACAACGAATGAACCAAACGGTTGCGATCAAAATTGCGACCATACGGAACTCCTGCATGCAATGAATCCCTTTCGAGATAATCGAGTTTGTCGACATCGATCGGACCGCTGAGCATGGAACGCAGGATCGATTGTGTGCTGCTGGGAATCGCTTGGGGATGCGGGTTTAGAAATTGAGCGACATCCTCCCCCTCCAATCCCCAATCTTGACGCAGTAAGGAGGCTAATTCTCGATGCTGTAGCAGTCTTTCTGCAAGGACCTCATGCCGAGGAAAATCAACGAGGCGAAGGTCTTCGATGGCATGGCAAAACGGCCAATGCCCCAAATCATGCAACAAGGCGGATACAACAAACAAGGACGCATCTCGATCTCCGAACACCACGGGGGCGTCCGGATCGTTTGCAAGCTGCTTGAGAAAGTCGATCGCGTTCCGATAAACCCCTAGCGAGTGCTCGAAACGGGTGTGGGTGGCTCCGGGATAGACCCAAGCCACTAGCCCAAGCTGACTGATACGGCTCAATCGCCGAAACGCCGCGGTGTCGATCAATCGTCGAATACGCGGCGTAATCGGCACATCGACTTCGGGAGAGATGCGGATGATCGAAGGGGAAGTTTGGACCTCTGGTATCATCGGCCTGTCCGGTGGCTTATGGGCTGGATAACGGTGGGTCGCATCACGGAAATTGGGTCCATGCAGGTTTCGTCCTTAGGCAACTTTTCCCCGTGCGGGAGCCGGTCCTATGTCAGGTCTTTGCCAAGCTCCTGCAATCGAGTCGGAGAAGGGAATGGATCAAAACCTCACTATTGTTGCGGAATTCTTACGGTTTAGCGAGGTCTATCCAAATTTGCATGGTTCGGTACCACTGGACTCCTCGCTAAAATAGAACAGTGATAGTGGAACGATCCGAGACGGAGAACGCATGACAAAATCAATTTGGCCGGATGGCGATGCCACCGCTGAACTGTTGGTAAATGTCCGAGATGGACAGTCGCAAGCGGTCGAGGAACTGCTCGATCGGCATCGTAACTCGCTGCGACGAATGATCTCGCTCAGACTGGATCAACGATTGATGCAGAGGATCGATGTCAGCGATGTCGTTCAGGATGTGCTCATTGAAGCTAACCGGCGATTGATCGACTACGTGAATCATCCCACGATTCCTTTCCACTTGTGGATCCGGCAGATCGCCAAGGACCGTATTATCGATGCGCACCGACGCCATCGTATGAGCGCCAAGCGGAGTGTCGATCGTGAGCAAGCGGCCGCTGCGGGCCCCCCTGACCAATCGACAATGGAATTTGCGAATCAATTCCGTGATGGGCAATTGACCCCTGCCGCCGCCGCGACCCAGCGGGAGTTAGCTCAGCACATCGAAATGGCCATCCAGCATCTTCGAGGCAATGATCGAGACATCATTTTGATGCGCCACTATGAGCAACTAAACAATCAGGAAATCGCACAATCGCTCGGACTCAGCGAACCTGCTGCCAGCATGCGGTATTTGCGAGCCATCAAACGGCTCCGAGAAGTCATTGAGAGCTTGCCGGAACTGTACAAGGAATTGAAAGAATGAAATCGAATTCGGTTTCATCGAGTCCAGGTTCTTCGGACCGCGCGCCTCTCTCGATCGATGACGATATCGACCTGCAATCCGAGGAGCCTGCCAGCGATGAAGAACTGCGATTGGCCCAATTGGTTACAGATCTGACCGATCGCCTGCAGCGTGGAGAGGCTGTCGATTTGCATCAGGTATGTCTGCAACATCCCGATCTACGGGACGACTTGTTGGCGGTTTGGGGCACCGTTGTAGTTACCAACGCTGTCGGCAGCCACGAAGCGAGTCAAATCCGAACAGGTGAACCGAACAGCGCCGATGCGGGCGCGTGGCGGATGCCATTGCCATGCACTCTTGGGGATTACGAATTACTGGAAGAGATCGGACGTGGCGGGATGGGGGTTGTGTACCTCGCTCGCCAAATCAGTCTTGGGCGCGAAGTCGCCATCAAGATGATCCTGCGAGACCAATTGGCATCGGAACTTGAACGACAAAGATTCTTTGCAGAAGCACGCGCTACTGCCCAACTGCAGCATCCTGGAATCGTGCCCGTTTACGATGTGGGAGAGATCGACGGACGTCCTTATTTTGCGATGCAGTACCTCAAGGGACATACGCTGCTGGAGTTGATCAATGCGGGCAAAGTCGATGAACGGCAAGCGGTCCGTTACTTGTATCAAGTCACACAAGCCGTCCAATTCGCGCATGCATCGGGCATTCTGCATCGCGATATCAAGCCTTCCAATATCTTGATCGATGATTCGGGAAATGCGCGGTTGACCGATTTCGGCTTGGCCAAGCATACCGATGCCGCCGAGTCCTTGACACGCACTGGCGTTGTGCTCGGCACGCCTACCTACATGAGTCCGGAACAAGCCAGTGGCCGGATGGGTGCCATCGGCCCAGCTTCTGACGTCTACAGCCTCGGGTCCGTCCTTTATCATGCATTGACTGGGCGACCACCCTTTATTGCCAAGTCGGCGATGGACGTCTTGCTGCAGGTGTTGGAGCAAGACCCTCCCAATCCGAGACTGATCAATCCCAAGATCGATCGCGACTTGGAAATGATCGTCGTTCGGTGTTTGCAAAAACCATCGGACCTTCGATACGCATCGGCTGCCGATTTGGGAGAAGATCTATCTGCGTATCTCAACGACGAACCGATCTCGGCACGATCCGGGCAGTTCGCGCAAATTGTCGCCCGATGGCTTCGCGAAACCCATCACGCGCCCGTGTTGGAGAATTGGGGCTTGCTTTGGATGTGGCACTCGCTGGTTCTATTCACAGCTTGCGTAATGACGGCAGTCTTGGCCAGGAATGAAGCAGGTCGGTTGGCCTTTGCTTTGCTTTGGACGGTCGGTTTGGGGGCCTGGGCAGCGGTCTTCTGGGCGATGAGGCGTAGGATGGGACCGGTGACGTTCGTCGAACGTCAGATTGCACACGTATGGGGTGCTAGCATGATTGGGATCGGCGCCTTGTTTCCCGTCGAATGGGCGTTGGGCTTGGACCCTCTTCAACTAACTCCACTCGTGGCAGTCATTACCGGGATGATGTTCTTCGTTAAAGCAGGCATCTTGAGTGGCGCGTTCTACATTCAAGCAGGGTGCCTTTTCCTGACCGCAGCAGTGATAACGATCTGGCCTAGTTGGGCCCATTTGATATACGGCGCCGTCGCTGGACTATGCTTCTTTGTCCCTGGCCTCAAGTATTATCGCCAACGGATCGAACCGGAAGTTTGATCCGCGATGAGTTTCTCAACGGTTGTTCCAGTGAGAGCCGGAGGCGCCAACAGATTCAAGGACTGGAGTCTGAGGCGCTATTCGGTTTGGTCCGCCAAATGCATTCGATCCAAATGCATTCGATCCAAATGCATTCGATCCAAATGCATTCGATCCGAGTGCATTCAATCACTCCCCAGCTTGCAATTCCTCGGGAACCTCACGACCGTCGGCTGGAAGCAATCGCAAGACCTGACGTGGGGGATCGCACAGACTGTCTTCGTGAAACGAGACGTGCCACGATTCGCCTTCTTCATCTTCGACGCTCTCTCCCTCTTCAAACTCTTCGCCGCCGAACAAGAGCATTGATAACATACGGATCAGCCCATCGACCTTGTTGAAATCATGCCCCTCGGTGTGAAAGCAAGCCTCGATATCATCCAAGCCGAGTTGGCCATTGCCGACCGAATCCATCATGGCCCAATCGCCGTCGAAGCGGAACAAGCGAACATTCGCCCAAAGGTCGATGGTCGGTACTTCATGTTCCTCGCATAGCTTGGTGCTCTCGACAAAAGTGGCCTGATCACGAATCACTTCACCACTGGGATTGAAGTAGCAGACGGTTTGAGGAAGTGCCATCAACACGCCAGCGATATCGGTCACGAATTCAAGTTCATCGACGGGGTCATAGTCCTCAGGAAGAGACAATTCCTCTTCGCCGTCTTCGGCTTTGCCCAGGACATAGCTGGTGCGGATGCGAATGAAGCCCGAATGTTCGAAGGCAATCGATTTTCCTTCGGGCCATGCCCACGATTGTTCGGTCGCCCGCTCCAAACTCCCAGGAAACGAGTAAACCCCGAAGTTTCCTGTTTTCCAGGCAGCAAAAAGGATCGAGTTTTGGTCACTGTATCCCATGTCGTCAGGCCATTCATGGTCCACGACGTCGATCACGACATAGCCTTCGACCTCATCCCGAAACGGAATAATCAATGCGGGGCCGCAGAATTCCCAAGATTCGCCCCCTTCATTTCGGCCAGTGATGGAGTACTCAGGGAGTTTCTCGGCAATCTGATCCAACGAGACTTTGGAGCTGAGGAGTAGGCTGACACATTGCGTAAAAATCTTTGAATCCACAATGATTCCCAAGGGAGATAGAGGAGTTTTTCCTAGGCCCGCTTCCTAGGCTCGATCACGAAATGCACAACGATCGAGCTTGCGAGTGCAACGCTCCATCATTACCGGGGTGGCCCAACGACCGGTATGGTACCAGAAACCAGTCAATTTGAAGATTTGCACCCGAGCGTGCCACGGAATTTCCTCAGAAAAACACACCCACTTCTCGACCCCAGTTTCACGTCCCCCAAGTTACCGCCATCGTGCTCCAGCTCCCGAGTGTCGTACGACGGTCTTTTGAACACGCAAGGACAGCCCGCATCGCGCTGCCCTAGAAAGCATGCTACAAAAACAGGTTTGCGATCGTTCCGAAAAAAATTCGTTCGGACCGGAGATAGGCTAAATGCCCAGATGCATCGGGCCTGCAGGGTGGTTAAACTACGCGAACTTCCTTTGTTTTCTTCTTTTGAAATGATTGCCTGAGGATCGCGATGAAAAGGTTTGTAATTTTGGGGTGTCTCGTCGCTATCGGATTGGGTTCTGTCGGATTTGCAGCTGCGTGGAATCCAACTCCAGCGCCCAAGTCCACTATCAAGGAAGTGATGAAGATCGCGCATAAAGACGGGCTGCTGAAAAAGATTGTCGATGGCCAAGGCACCGACGATGACAAGAAGAAATTGTTGGACTTGTACATCGATATGCTCGAAGGAGAACCTGCCAAGGGTGAAAAGACCGCATGGCAGTTCGCTGCCGGTGCAACGGTCGTGAGCGCCGCCAAGGTCGTATTGGGACGTGAGGGTGCCGTCGAAGAACTCACGAAGACGACCGACTGCAAGGCATGTCACTCCGTCTTCAAGTGATCGTCTTCAAGTGACGTTCCTCCAAACCGTCGAGAAGTGCGACGTCGCGTGACGTACGTCCGCACACGTTGATCCAGAACGCGTTCCCGAGTGAAGGGAACGCGATTTTTATTCGATCGAGTTTTCGCTTCTTGTTTCGAGTCGCGATTTACCCTTCCGCTTTTTGAGAGCATTTCTCTGTGCCTAGCCGGGCCCTTTTCCCTAGGCAGGCGTTCGCCCCACCGGTATCGAGAATGGCTGCAAATGAATGCAGTGAAATATTGCTCTTGATTCTCGAATCGATTTCAAAGACAAGCGCCATTTGGTACTCCTGTCATTCTGATTGCGGATGGATGGAGTCCCATCGATCGGGCGATAGGAATTGTTAGTCGCTCACGTGCCTGCGTGAGTACACGCAACTGCATACGGTGGCAAATTCCTCCCCAAACGATTCCAGAATCCAATCCCTCGTTGCGGGTTAGCTGACATGCCGATTCAGGATCCATCGACAACTATTCAATCGAAACCTATTCAATTGCCTTCTGACGATGGGGCTCACTTCGAATCCCGTTCGGAATCCGCAAGCGCCTCGGTCCGTCAAGCCGAGTCGGCATTGACTGCAATCGAGCAAGCGTTGACATCGCCCCAGTTTTTTCGCTTCCAATGGGAAGAGTTATCGGAACCCGAGCAGAGCCTCGAAGCAATCGATTCTTTGGCAGATACAGAATCCGATGTGCCGATCAAAATTGTCTTAGGAAAAACGCACTTGAGCCATGCCGAAATGAAGTCGCTTCATCGCGGATCGGTCATCGTCCTCGACAAGCGTACGGGCGATTCGGTAGAAGTGTACGCTGCGAATCGATTGATTGCCCGCGGGGAAATCATGGTTCACAATCAACGATTTTGTATTCGCGTGACCGAAGTGCTATGAGGCTATCCATGTGTCGTCAAACAACTCGAGTTTTGCAGTCGTTTACGGTATGGATTCTCTTCGGGTCTACCCTTCTGATGGGAACATACCCCGGTCTGTCCCAAGCGAATCCACCTAACGAGCCCGTTGTTCTTCGCAACCAAACCATTCGGGCTGGAGAACCAACGCCTTCATCGGAAGCCATCAACGCACCTTCTACGATCGCGAGGTCTCCATCTCCCGTTGTTCCTGCGAGCTCGAGCACAAGATGGGGATCGATCCCCTCGGCATCGATCGACGCACGGATCGCCGCTCCTGTAGGCGACGTGTCCCGAAAAATTGAACTCAAGGGTCCTACGCCAAACGATACTCCGTCGCAGCGACCTTCGCGGAGCACAACTTCCACGTTGACCATGTTTGTTGCGTTGGGATCCGTGCTTGGGATTTTTTGGGCGGTGACGCAATTGCTCAAGCGGATCCAGCCCAAACCATCGATACGGCTACCGAGCGAGGCGCTCGAAGTACTCGGCAGTACTCCGATCGGCACCAATCAGCAACTTCTTCTGCTGCGGTTCGGGAACAAGGTCATTCTTGTGAGCCAGCAACCCGGAGGTACCTCCTGCCTGAGCGAAGTCACCGAGCCAGAAAGCGTCAGCAAACTTTTAGCAGCGTGCGGCAAATCGGATTCTCTCAAGGAAGCGAAGGAGCCTGTCCGCGTGGCAAAGCTTATTGAAGGGTTATTTCGGAGCTCTGCCCAATCACGGCATACGGCGTAGTAACGTATGGATGCGTCAATTAGGGATTGGGGCGTTGGGATCCAACGCCCTGGCCTTTGCGTAAGCTTCTTGGGCTGCCCCATTGTTACCTTGCTTGCTCGCCAGCATGCCTTGAAGGATATGGAGCTTGACCATGTCCATTGCAAAACCTTCTGCGTTTTTGAGTTCTGTTTCCGCCGTGGCAAGCTCCCCGGATTGAATCGAGGATTCGATGAGGATCATGCTCGCTTCGGAGGCTTGATCCGCAGAGAGTCCTCCTCCCTTCAGGGCTATCGCGGCCGCTTCTTTGGCACCTGCGTAGTCCTTGGCGGCGAGCTTGGTTTGCGCATCCTCAAACGCTTTTTCGCGCTGTTGGATGGTGTTGGCTGGCATGCTTTTCGAACCGCAACCCGTCCATGCGATCGCAACCAATGCACAGATCAGACAAACGACGTGGGTTGCGAAACGCTGAACCATGGAATTATCCTTAACCGAAACTGTCATCGAACAGAGTCGCTGTTCATGTCATTGCGAATTGCCAAATGCAACACCGACGCGGGACAACGTCGATCTAGTCTCCCAGTTCTCAGCGGACTATTGGTCCGGATCGGCAGCGATTTCGCCACCATCGCGGGTTCCCAAAGCTCGCCAAATATTGACGTCGATGCTATTCGCAATGAACTTGGTAGAACCATCACCAAACGACGTGTTGACACCGGAGCCATGCATGCTTCGAGCAGCAACAATCGCATGTTCACCTGGAGCATCTGGGATCGCACTCCAATTGCCACAGTCAAAGCCAGCCCAGTTGGGAGGGGCGACGTGATTGTACTGAGTGCTGGAATAGAAACCAAAAGGCCAACCGTTGGAGAAGTCGCTACCCTCCAACCAACGGCCCATCGAATTGAAGTGAAAGGAGCTGGGAGCTTGACCAACTACGGCTGCTTGAAAGCAGTCGTTGTACATCACCAGCGGATCAATCATGGTGTTGGTTCGGTTCGGCGATGTAATCACATCGACGAGTGTCGGTCTCGTAACCGAAAGGTTCTGACCGCTACCCTTCGTTCGTTCCGAAAAGAAGCAAGTATTGGAAAGTCCGTCGATGAAGGCCGAACCTTTCAATCCGTTCCCGATTGTGAAGGCACCATTGCCGCCACTGGATAGGCCTGCGGCATTCGCAGCGTTGAACATTTGATTGCTGCTCGCATCACGCGATCCCGCATAGGGAGTACTGCCTCCAAAATTATAGCGATAGTTGTTTTCAGTAATGATGCGGCCGGTATTCGCATCGGACGGGCAGAGAAAAATCGCTTGGGCGTTGTTGTAGGCAACATAGTTGCGATTGATGGGGACTCCGCTCTGCGTCATTCGTACTGCCGTTGGTCCGGACCAATCGATCAGATTGTAAATGTTCTGGGCTTCCATATAGGGAAGAACCATCGAGTGAACCGAGCGGAAGCCAGTGAAGACGTTGGTAGCCGTGGGTGCAACATTGTTGTAGTTGGTGTAACTGGCCTGTTGAACACCGTTGATGGTATAGTCTGGCGTAAGACGACCCGACGGAAAACGTTTGAATGCGGACTCGTAATTGAACGCGGCCATCCCTAATTGCCGAATCGAGTTCGAACACTGCATTCGGCGCGCGGCTTCCCGAGCTGCCTGGACGGCGGGCAATAATAGCCCGACCATGACACCTATGATCGCAATGACAACCAAGAGTTCGACGAGCGTAAATCCTCGACGAGGTAGAGTGAGCTTAGGAACCATAGCAACGACCTTGTAAAAAATTCCGAATGAAGATTCCGTAAAACTCCGCCGTTGCGTCCTTGCTCCGTGATATTTCACAGCCCGGGCACACTCTTGCCTAGACATGCCGAACGCCTACGGTTCATTTTTTAAGAAGTAATCTGCGGTTCCTCCCTTTGGACCAATATGGCATGTGAGGAGACCGGAAAGACATCGGCGCATCTGATTTTCGAAGGTGAATCTTCATCGTCGATTGGAACAACGGTGCTGTTCGCTTTATGGCAAAAACGACGCCCACGAATTTCGCATCGTCGTTTCATTTGGCCAGGTTGCAAAATACATCCACACGTTTTGCCGGGTTGGCGTCGCTCCGTGGAGATCTACCTCATGCGACAACCCGCTGCCCTTTGGGATCCATTGCGGGTCGATCTTTGCTGGCGGCGAAGAAGAAGTCGCGGCCACAGCCAGCGGAATGCGCGTTGCCTTCGGTTTTGCTACTCCGACTGAGCGTTATCCTCCGTACCAGGAAAAGGCTCTTCCAACAGGCGTTGGACGCTGGCCACCAACTGCTCGATGGCGAATGGTTTGAGTAGGTAATCATCGACCCCCAGCATCTTGGCATAGTTCTGATGCCGCGCTCCTTCGTTCGCAGTCACCATGATCACCCGAATGCGGTTGATCTTTTCGCGCCGGAGATGCTCCAGGACCAAAAAACCGCTCTTCTTTGGCATCATCATGTCGAGCACCATCAAGTCGGGAGAATAGGATTGCAGCCGTAGCACTCCTTGCTGACCATCTGGCATGTGCACGACTTCATAGCCGAGTCCTTCCAACGCAAATTTGACGGGCCCTGCGATTTCGTAATCGTCGTCGACGATCAAAATTCGGGGGGGACGATTCTCTCGTTTCCACGCTGGGGCAATGGTCATGGGACAATCCGCAAAGGGAAATTGGAACCCGACAACTCGAGGGCCATCGGCGAAAAAGGTGGGATCGTGCGGGTCGGCAGTTCCGCGGAGCGGAAAGGGACGCGACGGCACTGAACGGATTGTAGTTCGCTTCCGTTCAAACGCTAAGCGGAGACGGTTTCAAGCTGTTTTGAAATCGTAACGATCACGTTTTTGAACATGGGAGTCCGCGATTTTGGGTCAACGACTCTCGGCACTAGGACATTGGATTCCGGATAGTACATCATCGCGTTTCCATCGCGAATCTCTTCAAAGGACCTAGCCAAAATATTGTGCATCCGTCCAATGGAACTAGATACAGTGACGAGTGTATCGTCCTCGAGTCCGAATTTTTCCATGTCCTTCGGATTCAGCAATATCACATCGCGCCGTTCTTGATGGCGATAGAGATCGTATTCTTCGTAAACGACGGTGTTGAATTGCCCTTCGCTCCGCACCGTCATGAGGCGGATTTGATTTTCGGCAAGAGGCGTGAGTTCGGGCAATTCATGGACGATGATTTGGGCGCGACCATCCTTGGTCTTGAATTGGGCGCGATGAAAAGTCCTGCCTCCGACCTGAAACTCATGTTTGGTCTCAGCGATTGCATCAATCTGCTCGTAACCCGGAACGACTTTCGCAATCCAGTGGCGAATCGTGTCGGTTTTCTGCATTTGTTCCCAATCGATCGCAGCGGATGTATCGAGTGTTCGCTTGGCAATCTCGGCAATTGCGTGGATTTCGCTACGCGGTCCGGGCAGTCGCCGCGGACCACCGTCGCTGACGCGAACGTAGTTGAACATCGACTCCTGCGTCGTGGGTTCTGGTTCTTCATCGCGAGCCAAAACCGGTAGCACAATGGTGGTTTTGGCGAGGCCGTTAGCGTGTCCGGTGTTCAGGGTCGTACTGAGCATGACCAGCATATCCAGTCGACGCAGGGCTTCATCTGCAAATTGAGAATCGGGATTGGAGCCATAAAGGTTTCCTCCCAGGCAGAGAGCAAATTTGAGATCCCCCCGATGGGCACCTTCAATACAGTCCAATGTATCTCGTCCGGGAGTCGTCGGCAGCTTAATACCAAATTGATGCGTCAAGCTGTTAAAGATCTCGTCCTTTAGTTTCGGCGTCACACCGACCGAGCCAATGCCCTGGATATTCGAGTGTCCGCGGATGGGCATCATCCCAGCGCCTGGTTTGCCGATCATTCCCCGAAGTAAAGCCAAGTTCACGATGGCTTGAACATTTTGAACTCCGTGGGTGTGATGGGTAATTCCCATGGTCCACGAAAAGATCGATCCTTGGCTCTGGCGATAAACCTCTGCGAGTTGATGGATCGTCGCCAGATCGACTCCGGATTTGGATGTGATCTCTTCCCATGAACGTTCGACCAGATCTGCAATAAGGGCTTCGTGGCCATTGGTATGCTCGACCAAGAAAGGCATATCATGGGAACCGGATTCCACAATTGCTTTGGCGATACCGGTCAGGAGGGCCAAGTCCCCTCCGATATGAGGCTGAACGTAATGGGTCGCGATCTTGGTTCCGAGGAGCATGCTGATCGGATCGCTTGGGACCTTGAAATTGATTAATCCCAATTCCCGCATCGGATTGATCACCACGATCTTGCCTCCGCGGCGGCGCAAATGCATGAGGCTGGTCATCAGGCGCGGATGATTGCTCGGAGGATTTCCGCCGATGATGAAGACGGTATCGCATTTGTCGAGGTCTTCTAAAACGACCGTGGCGGTCCCTGTTCCCAATGTGGACTGCAGCCCAACGCCGCTGGCTTGATGGCAATAGTAGCTGCAATTGTTAACATTGTTTGTCCCGTAAACGCGGGCGAATAATTGAAGTAGAAAGCCCGCTTCGTTGCTGGAGCGTCCACTGAAGTACCAAAACGTTTCGTCTGGAATCAACTGCCGAAGTTTTTGGCTGATCCGTTCAAACGCATCGGCCCACGTGATTGTGCGATAGTGTGTCTGTCCCTCTTCGTAGAGGATCGGTTGAATCAATCGCCCGCTCGTCTCCAACTGCCTGGGAGTCCATCGACTCATTTGCGGGACGGAATACTTGGCCCAAAAATCGGCCGTGATGGCTGGTTGCATGTCGGCAGCCATCGCTTGAATGGACTTCTTGCAGACTTCCGGAAATGAGCCATGCTCATTGACCATCCCGCCATGCTGTCCACCCATTCCCAAGGCGCATGTCTTGCACGCATTGCGCGATCGGAGGGCTTTGTACATCTTCCATAGGCCGCCCGACTCAAGCCCTTTGCGGAACGTGTACCGAACGGCTTGCCAGCCACCGCCTGACTTCAATCGCTTCATGTGGGTGTCGTGCTTCGCACTTCAAATAAGGGAAAGGAGGTTTCGGCGAATCGCTTGGGGATCTGCGCCGATCTTTTTGGTCCGAATGCCATAACGAGCAACATCAAAACAAGAGTGGCTCGATCAAAAGCGCTCGCAAACCATCCGGAACAGTAACGACGGACTAGGCCGCGTGGATTGGATCGATATCGGGCTCGATCGCCGCGCTGGATTCGCGGAGCGCGAACTGGCATCGAGGGAAAGGATCGGAAGGGCGGGCGATACGCTCTCGGGACGTGCGTTCCCCATCGATTATACATCATCCAGTTTAATATCACCGTCGGATCGTGAAATTCGAGAACTCGCCCGAAGCCGTGCTTTCAAACCGATCCAGAGCGTGGATATGTCCAGGCCCGACGACCTGCAATCGAGCCAAAAACGCTTCGATGGAATCCGAATCCCCTTCCATGACGATGCAAACGCGACCATCGATCGTGTTTTCCACGTACCCCGTCACAGGTTGATTGCGGGCCAAATCACGAACCGCAACCCGCATCCCAACCCCTTGGACTCGGCCGGATAGGTAGCAGGTCACTCGAAGCATGATTCGTTCGGGCGGAAAAGCCCAGAAAAGCCCATTGGCCCAAAAAAGCCCATTGGCAAAGTGGGATCGGCGGAAGTGGGATTCTCAGGTACGAACGGCAATTCTGAGCCTGCGGATGCGAACGAGAGATTCGAAGGATCTAGAATCGAGCGAGCGTCCAACCCGACCAGTGCGGGCACCCCAGCACAATGGTTCCAATCGATGTCGGAACCAAAGCCTGCCATGGCTGTACCGATGCATTTTGGGAAACGAAAAAAGGTGGCGTGTTCTGCCACCTTCTTCTCTGATTGATCTGAGCGTTTTTGGGAAGTCCAATCGAAGCCCGGCATTCGATCTGAGTGCAGGATCGGATCCAAGGACCGGAATCCACCATCGAAACCACGGTAGTGGGTTCGAACCAACCCCCAAAAACTACTTCTTTTTCTTCTTCTTGTCGTCGGCTTCGTCTTCCTTCTTGACCTTCTTTTTCTTTTTCAAAGAGATCTTGGGAACTCGAACCTTGGCCATGCCCAGAACGATGGAATCGCTGTTCCACTTGTCCAGGTCCTGGAGGCGTTTGATGCGTTCAGCACGGGTCATGACGTTTCGCGTCTTAATGGCCCCTGCTCGTACCTTTAGGCTTTTGTCTAGAGTCATGTCAATAATTACACTGGATCGGGTGACGCGAATCTATTCCGCGCGAAAGTCCCGCATTGCGGTTCAACGAGCAGAGAAGCTTATCGGCCGATCGATTTCCTTTCAAGCCAAGATTTGGCTATATTTTGATAGGTTCCGCATGATTTGGCACAGCCCTCGAATCCTTCCAGGGGAAATCTCATTGGCATGATCCAACCAAACCACCGTCGTGGGGCGCTCCGTCCCCGTCATCTCTGGGCCATTTCGTTGTTGGTCGCGCTGGCGACGGTGTGGGGCTCTCTGTACTTTTGGGTGGACTCCTCGTCTCGCGAACTGATCTATCGCCAAGGCCAACCCGAATTGGCGGTGGCTCGCCTCGAACGCTGGTCCCCGTGGATGTTTTCCCCTCGATCGTGGCGCTGGCTCACGGCAGATGCGTACCGCAAAGTCGGAGATCGAGGGCGAGTCCAGCGCATCTCGGACGATCTTTCGGCGTCTGGCATGGAATCGGTTCGAGCCAACGCGCCCATCCTCCTCATGGATTCTGCTGCAGGGCACCCTGGGAGCGTCAAAGATAACTTGGGGCCCCTCTTGATCGCCTACCGCGATCATGGCAACGAAGTCCTCGCCGCTCTCGTCCAAGGATTCCTTTCCCAAGGGGATTCCATGGGGGCCAATCAATCGCTTCGATTATGGGGTGAACTCTACGAAGGAGATTACCTCTACGAGTACTGGCGTGGTGTGTACTTCACTTACCTGTACGACTTGGATGCAGCCGTCAAGGCGTTCAAGAAATCGATCGAACTGCGGCCCGGTTACGCAAAGGCTCACGAAGAGTTGGCCGAAGTCCTGCTCGAACAGGCCAAATTCGAAGAGGCGCGCACGGAGTACGAATGGCTCATGCAGAACACAGAGCCCAGCCATGGGATTGTGACCAGCTATGCGCGGAGTCTCCTCAATTTGGGTTACGTCGACTTGGCTTCCGAACAACTGGCCAAACTAAAGGACGTAAGCAAACTACCCAGCCCCGAACTAGCGCTTGTATGCCAAACGAATCTGGAATCATCCAATGCACAGGCAGCGAGTGAACAAGCAGACATCCTGTTGCATCGCTGGCCCAACGCCCTCCCGTACCTCCAGTTGCAGGCCCGATGCATGAAGGAACTTGGTAAGACCGCGGAAGGCGAAGCTCTCTTCGCGAAGGCTGCGGATAGCCAAAACAGGCGTCCTCAAGTCGATGCGATGCTCAATCGCTTGCAGACGGATCTATCGAACACCGATCTCCGACGCGATATGGGAGAGATGATGATGACATACCTCGATCCACCTGGAGGCGTAGGCTATATCCAAATCGCATCGCGTTCCAATCCGACCGACATCCGATCGCATGAACTCATCGCTACTTACATGGAGCGCGAGGGGAACTGGGAAACGGCCGAAAATCATCGCCGGTTGAGTCGTCAAATCCAGCAAACCATGGCGGATGCCACGGAAATGTTTCCCGAAGGATTCCCGACCAATCCAAACAGCCCTTTGGACCCCTCACCTGCCAAGATCCCCCCTGCGAAACCGCAGACGGGATCCGCTTCAGGCACTTCCAAGGCGGATCCTGCCGCGACCTCGACCACATCCAAAACGACCGATCCTTTGCCATGAAGATCGGAACGACATCGCGGCATCTTCTGGCCCACATTGCAGCTTCCATGGCACGCAAAAACCATTCCAGGCTACCGAACCGATCCGTGAATCGCTGCGCGACCTCCGATGCGTCAGCCTCTAAGTTCTTGCCATGCATGATTTCGAGCCCTAACGTCTCGCTTGCAGCGCGCAGGCTTTGCCTTCTTCTGTCGTTGTTCGTCGTCGGATGTAGACCGTCCGATTTGAAAGATTCTAAAAGCGCGAATAGCACCTCCGCAGGCACTCCCGCCGTACGCCCGATCGAAACCGTGCGCCCGTCACCGCCGATCGAAAAGGATACGATAACGACTGCGATCACTTCCGAGAGGGAGTTGCTATTTTCCAATCACGGCCAGGACATCGGTATCGACTTCAAATACCAAAATGGAGAAGGTCTGTGGTTGGCGGCGATGATTGAGTCCAACGGGGGAGGTGTGGGATGGATCGACTACGATCGCGATGGCCGCTCCGATCTCTTCTTCCCGGGTGGAGGGCAACTCAACCCCGACAAAACTCCTTCGATGGTCGAGAACGGTTTGTTCCGCAACTTGCCAGTCACGCAAAAAGCGGGTCTGCGATTTGACAATGTAGCGCGGGAAGCGGGAACAGCTCAGGGCGTCTGCTACTCGTACGGTGCTGCGGTGGGCGATTACGATGCCGATGGGTTTCCCGATCTTTTTATTAGCGGTTACGCCGGGCAACAATTGCTTCGCAATTCGGGTGACGGCACCTTTGAAGATACGACTCTCCTCGCAGGATTCCGCCATCAAGGCTGGAGTTCGTCGGCGACCTGGTTCGATCTGGAAAACGATGGCGACCTCGATCTCTACATCGCCCATTATGGGGTATGGTCGCCGGCACTCGAAAAACGCTGCTACAACAGCAAAGGGGAAATCGACCGATGCACGCCGGCCGACTTTGTCGGGGAATCGGATGAGTTATGGGTCAATCAAGGGGATGGGACCTTTGAAGATCGATCCGAAGCCATCAAGAAATTCGCCTACCGTGGGGTCGGCGTCGTAGCCTGCGATTTCGACCTGGATGGAGATGCCGATCTCTACGTGGCCAACGACGAAGATCCAAATTTATTCTTTGACAATGTAGGTGGAGGGGAGCTCCACGAAATCGGCGCTGCGTCGGGTACAAGCTTGGGTTCACGTTCCATCGTGGATGGAAGCATGGGACTGGCCGTGGGAGACTTCGATGGAAATCTCAAGCCCGATCTACTCGTAACCAACTATCAAAATGAATACTGCGAGTTGTACCTCAATCAAGGCAAGCAGTATTTTTCGTTAGGGACGCGTTCATCGGGCTTAATGGCGCTCGGCCAATCGGTTGTCGGCTGGGGGACGGCGTTCCTCGATGTCGACCACGATCGAGACGAGGATGTGGTCGTTATCGCTGGACACACGAGCCGAAGGCCCATTCGCAGCACGAATCTCCAAAAGTCCTACTTGCTCCGAAACCAGTCCGGAAAGAGGCTGGCGTCTATCGGCGAATCGGTCGGTGAGTTCTTTCGCACTGTCCATGCAGGTCGAGGGATGGCCATCGGGGACCTAGACAACGATGGCGATGTCGATTTTGCTGTCAGCATGCTCGAGCAACCCGTAGAGATTGTGATCAACGATTCGCCGAATCTAGGAAATTTTTTGCTGATCGATCTGGTTGGGACACAAGCCAACCGCGATGCGATCGGTGCCTGGATCGAATTGGACCTGGTGTCTGAAAAACGCGTGAAGCATCAGATGGGGGGCGGGTCCTACGCGTCGACCCATTCCCACACGCTTCACATGGGCTTGGGAGAGATCCAAAAAATTAACAAACTAACAGTGCATTGGCCTGCGGGACAGGAGCAGTCGTTCCAGGACATCGCGTCCAACCAGCATTTGATCTTGGTAGAATCGGGCGAATGCAACTCGGTGCCAATCCCTTTCGTGCCCCAGTAGCCCGATCGAATCCAGTCCACTCGATAGTCGGACCGCTTGTCGCCATCGTCGCTGTTGCCATCGTCGCTCGGTCGACCCAGGCATTGAAGCGCGTTTCCAACGACGAGTTTCGCACACTGCCGGATAACCACCGTCTGGACATGCGAATTGGAAGAAGTGACTTTTAACCTCGTATATGAATTGAATAAGACAACATGTCGGAAAAACTCGAGAACGTTCAATTGCCAACAACGGATGTACCTGCCGCGTCCTACCCATTCTTCACTCAAATCGCGCGGATCATCAATTCAGGACAAGCTCGAGCCATTGTCCTCTCCGGCAACATTTACGATTTGTACTACGATGGACGTGAATATGTTCCGCTGATTCAATTCTTGCAGAACAAGACCAAGATCCCCGGACTGGTTCAAGTGGTCTATGAACTCAACGGCCCCATTCGAATCAGCGAAGAGGATAGGAACAAACTGCGCGAAGCATGGGCCGCATGGAAGAACGGGATTGCCGTGGAAGCCATCGCAACACGCGAAGTGCTACAAGATGGAAGCAAGTTTGACCTGCGGCGGCGCGAGTTTGATCAGTACCTTCGCGATGCCATCGGCAATGCCACGCAAGCTCTGGAATTTCTCCGCCAACTCACCATCTGTTCGCGCAATTGCCTAAAGGAGAATTTGCTCGTCATGATCGAAGGGGCGGACATTATGTTGCCCGCAGGGGATGGCGATGTGGCTAGGCTGAACGATTCGCAGTTGCGACGTATCACGATTGTGACCGACTGGTTTGGCGATCCAGCATTTTTCAACGGAAAGGACACCGTGCTGTTGCTGGCCGAGTCCAGGAGTCTAATCCATCCACGTGTTGGGCGAATGCCTCAATTGCTGTCCGTCGATATCCCTGCACCGGATCTTAAGGGACGCAAACATTACGCTCAGTGGCACGCAGCCAAATCTGGGAATCAATCGATTGTGGACGGGTTGGACATGATCGCGGAAGCGACTGCCGGACTGTCGATCCATGCCATGCGACAACTTCTGATGGCATCCGATTATTCGAAGACACCTATCCAGCGCCAGGACACGACCCAGCAAGTCGAAGATTTCATCCAGTCGCAACTCGGTGAAGATGTGATCGAGTTCAAGAAGCCGGTGCAAACTCTGAAAGATGTGATCGGCTTTCGCAAGCTCAAAGAGTTCCTTGAAAGCTACATGATCCCGCGCATGAAATTGCCCGATGACCGCGCCCTTCCGGGTGCTGCCATTGCGGGTCCCATCGGAGGGGGCAAGACCTTTATCTTCGAAGCCGTTGCCGCCGAGCTGGATATGCCCGTACTCGTCCTTAAAAACATTCGCAGCCAATGGTTCGGTCAAACCGATGTCATTTTTGAACGGTTGCGACGCGTGCTCGAAGCGCTCGAAAAGGTAGTCATCTTCGTCGATGAAGCGGACACACAATTCGGAAGTGTCGGCGAAGGGGCTCACGAAACCGAACGACGATTGACAGGCAAGATCCAAGGCATGATGAGCGATACCCGACTCCGGGGACGAGTGATCTGGCTGCTCATGACAGCCCGTATTCATTTGCTCTCCCCCGACATTCGACGCCCTGGACGCGTCGGTGATTTGATCATCCCGGTCCTCGATCCAATCGGTGAAGATCGTTTGGAATTTATCCGTTGGATGCTGAAGCCGACTAAGATTCAAGACGAAGAGTTGGTCGAATGGCTAGATTGCGATGGCTTAGAAGAAGACTTCTCCTCGGCGGGCTACTCGGCGCTGCGCAGTCAGTTCAAAGCCATCCCACCGAAAGATGCGGAAGACGTGAAAGCCATCGTCCGCGACTTCCTTCAGCCGGCCATCAAACAGACGCGGCGCTACCAAACATTGCAAGCCCTGGTGAATTGCACACGTCGGTCACTGATGCCCAACCCCGACATTTCCAACGCGGAACGAGCTCAGATGGAAGACGAAATTCGCCAACTAGAGGCGATTGGCATCCGTTGATTCGTCCTTGGCGTGCACAACTCACCATCCATTCCCTACGCTGTCGTACTTTGCTGAAAAGGTACGACGCATTGAATCAGGACTCCCTGGCCGTCACTCGATGCGATCCAATTTCGTCTCTCGGACGGATAACGGGTATAGAATCTGATTTGACGGTTGTTCTCAGCCAATTTGTGCCCGCCGGGTACGAACATCGGATCTATTGCCATTTCTTTTTTGTGCAACGCGACAATCGCGTTACAAATGGCGCGCAAAATGCAATCACATGCACCATTCAAAGCCGACCCGAGTGAATGTTCTTTTCTCTACCCATTGCGGTTCACCTCAACGACCCGTCAAAACGGAATCATGAAATCGAAAACAACGACTCATCGTCGACAAATCACCGTCCTTGCGTTCGCTGTGTTTGGACCAATGCTAATTGCCCCTCAGCATCTGTTAGCGCAAGCAACCCACACTTCCAGCGACTGGGCTCAGACCGAGGGGGTTTCCGACAATGGCGATACATTGCGTGACTTTCAATCCCGGCTTCGCTCCTCTCTTTTTCTGTTGAAAGGACGGCCGGAAATGGAGCAGCCACTCAAGTTATCGGGCCACGTCACCGCAGAGAGCCGTACTGGAATCCGTCGACTCCGCATTCGCAATTTCCAGATTCTCAGCGACGGCGGTCGAGAGACCGGTGAATTCGAACTGGGGGCCGGTTCGTGGCCGAGCGTGGTCGGTGCCTTGGGTAGCGCGGTCGCTGGCGATTTTTTGACCCAAGCTGCGATCCGAGGTGTTCCCATCGACGAACTCGAAGTGGTTTTTACGAGTCGTCCCGGTCGAGCCCCATCGCAGGATGGTGAACGGCAAGTCACCTACCCCCGCAATTTGGCGTATACGGTATTCATTGTCTCTCCGGCTTCGGATGACGAACTGGAAAAGCTACGATTGGAAGTCGAACGCGTCTCGCCTGTCCTCAAACTGGTCACCGAGTCGCAATCCATCGATCACGGTGAACTGATCTATACTCAAACACCGGCTGAGCGAGAAGAGAAGTCTCTCGCGGGACTGCGAGAATTTCTGGAGGATAAATACGCATCCTTCGAAGGGGCCAAACCGCCAGAGAGCCCAACCCCCCGAGCAACGCGAGATCCCGACGATCAGCGGCCTCCACTCCGAGCGCATATTAAGATTGAAGGAGGCACAGGCATCCGCCACATTCGCACCGACCTCCAAAATTTTCAAGTGATTCATGATTACCCTCGGTATCTCGCGGGTCACAACCTGGGACCAGTACCGGAAGAGCACATCCTAGGAACCATGATCACCTGTCTGACCCACATTTACGAAATTGAAGCTGCTAAGAAGCAGATCCCTTTGGATTCATTGGAACTAGAAGTCGAAGGCTCTCTGACGACGCACCTGGGCAACGTGGTCCACCCACCAAGTTATTCTGACATCCATTACACGGTACACATCGGTTCGCCTGAGCCCAAGGAGAAAATCGAAGAGCTTCAGCGCGCCGTCGAAGCCGTCTGTCCGATCTATAACATGCTGAAGGATGCACAGCCCGTGACGGGCACTATCGTCCGCGGACCCTATACACTTGAGAAAGAGAAAGACTCGCAATAAGCGTGGCTGCGCCCTCCCCAGCGACCGAAACAATTCGATGAGTGGCACAAAAAAACCGAAGCGCGAATGTCCTCCATTGTGCCTGGGTCGCAAGTCGTATCGCTATCCTGCACGTGCGTCTTGCCGATCATTTTCCGCGTCGCCGAAAGAAGTAATCCCTAATGCCTTGGATCGAATGGTACAACGCGCTCGCGAAACCCAGCTGGACCCCGCCACCGGCAACGATCGGATTCATCTGGCAGATTCTCTATCCAGTGATTCTCCTCACGTTCGGCTTTGTGTTCGTTCAAACCTTTCGTGGCAAGATCAGTTGGCTGGTCGCCCTCCCCTTCGCCATCAATCTCGTCGCCAATCTGGTCTTCACGCCGATTCAATTCGGAATGAGGAATCTGACATTGGCATCGTTGGATATTCTCATTGTGTGGGGATCCATCGTCTGGTGTGTCGTCGCCATTTGGCCCCATTTCAAATGGATTGCAGTCGCTCAAGCTCCCTACTTCGTGTGGGTCTCATTGGCGACGGTCTTGCAGTTTTCCATTACGGCCATGAACTGGGGCAAGTAACACGGAAGGCAATGAATGTAAAGCGAGTGATAGGTTTCGGACATTAGCCGAAACGCGTTAGCGTCCGGTTGGTTTGAGGGATGCGGCAACCGGGTGCTAATGCACTCCGGCTGATGGAGAATTGCTATCACTTTGCCATAGATATTATCTCGCGGGCATGGCGTTAACGACGCTTGCCAGCGAAAACGACTTCGCGTCGATAGTACTTCATGGCATGCTAGCGTTCGGCATTGCATGCTTGCCCCACTTGCCTAGCTTGCGTGATTTCTGCCGTTTTCCCGATTGCCATTGTCCTTAGCCGCGTACAGTTGCTACTAACCTGCGGAGGCCCCTGCTGACAATTGTCAGGGTGGGGCGAAGTCCCGAATCGCAACTTCATGGCCGTCGATGGATTCCCGTCACACGCAGGATCGAATAGCTAAATTGCCTGGGCCCAGCTGGGCTTGGAATCGTCCGAATCATTCACCACGTTTCGGATCGAGGGGCTGCGCGCTATTGGCGATACTGATCATCTTACTATTCTCGGGATGTGCGAGTCAAAAGTATGTCATCCAGCGGCGCACTCCCGTCAATCCGCTCGAAGATGCGCTGAGTTTGATGAATCGTGAAGGTCCGCAACCAACCCCGCGCACGATCATCTTGTTGCGCCATTACGACGTACTCGACGTCTACAAGAAAGACCCTGAGATCGCTTTGGATATGCTCCAAGAACTAGCGACCGATGAACGGGGTGCCGAAAAGGTCTATGCGATTGCCGAATTGGCCTACATCATCGGCAAGAGGCATGAAAAGAGCAACACGTTCGGCAAAGCGCTGGACTTCTATACGGTGGCAGTTGCCAATTCCTATCTCTATTTATTTAGTCCCGATTTGGATGGAACTCGCAATCCCTACGATCCTCAGTTTCGAGGAGCATGCGATCTATACAACGCCGCGCTGGAGTCCACGTTGCAATTGGTCAGCAAAGAGGGGAATCTGCGCCCCGGAAACAGTTATCGCATCAGCACCGAAGACAAGCATCACGAAGTCCGCGTCGTGGCTCGCGGCCCGTGGCACAATGAGGATTTTGGCGAGCTCAAATTCTGCAGCGAATATCAAGTGAAGCAACTCGATGCGGTCAACGTGACTTATGGCATCGGTGTGCCAATGATCGCGGTCCGCAATACTCAAAATCCAGATGAACCTGGGAGCAAGTACTATCCTGAGGGGCTTTCTTTTCCGGTCACCGCCATCCTTCGAGTCACCTCGCCGAACGTCCATTCTCGTCGGGAAGATCATCATCGACATCCGTGCGTGCTCGAGCTTCATGATCCATTGTCATCGACCGACGTCGAGTTGAATTCGCGCAAGGTTCCCTTGCAAGCGGACTTGAGCACTCCTTTGGCGTTCTTTCTCGACAACCCCAAGTTCCGGCAGCAGACCGACAGTTGGATTGGTCTGACCGATCCGAACAAGACGGAAAAACTTCGGGGCATTTACATGCTCGAACCGTTCGACCCGAATCGCATTCCGGTGGTGATGGTGCATGGCTTGTGGTCCAGTCCACTAACGTGGATGCCGATGTTCAATGACCTTCGATCCTTTCAGGAATTGCGGAAGAACTACCAGTTTTGGTTCTACCAATACCCGACCGGGCAACCGTTTTGGATCAGCGCCACGCAGATGCGGAGCGATCTTTATGAATTGCGCCGGACACTCGACCCGCACGAGCAGCATCCTGTGCTCAATCAAATGGTGCTGGTCGGGCACAGCATGGGGGGGTTGGTTTCTCGGATGCAGACGCTTGAGAGTGGCGATGAGTTTTGGAAGATCCTCAGCGACGAACCGTTTGAAAAAGTCAAAGCCAAAGATGAAGAGCGACAGAGGCTGGCGGCGGCTCTCTTCTTCCATCCAAACACTTCGATCCAACGTGTCATTACGATTGGGACTCCCCATCGCGGCAGCGAGTATTCGAATCACTACACGCAATGGCTCGGGCGCAAGTTCATCACTTTGCCAGCCAGTTTGATCGAGATGGGCAATTCACTCATCCGTCAAAACCCTGGGATTTTTCGGGATACGGAATTACTGCTCACCAAAACGAGTATCGATTCGCTCAGCCCAGAATCACCGATCTTTCCAACCATGTTGCGGGCACGTCGGGCACCCTGGGTTCACTACCACAACATCATCGGCATGTTGGAGAAGTCGAGTTGGTTTAACAGCAGCGACACAGAATCGGATGGCGTGGTCGATGTATCGAGCGCGCACATGGACGATGTGGAAAGTGAGATCGTCGTCTCGGCGAACCATTCCACGATTCATACAAAGCCTCGATCGATCCTTGAAGTGCGGAGGATTTTGGTTGAGCACTTGCACAACGCATGCCAGCGACCGGATGTCGCCGCGTGCCTTGAGGTCCCTGAAACATGGCGTTATCCAGAGAGTCAGCCTCCCCTCGTTCCGTACCACTTGACGAAGTCGCACGGCGGTTCGCGACTTTGGATCGGACCGAGCCGTTCGCAGCCTATTCACTTTCCAGGCTTTCGCCCCGCTCGAGTGAAAAAAGCTCCTGAAAATCCCAAATGGGATCATCCGCATCCCGGTGCCGGAGAGGAGCAAGCTCCGGTTCGAGATGTGATCACTGCTTCGGCGCTGGGGTACCCAGCGACTCCAGAAAGATGGCTCGATGCGATAGGACACACGCCTGCAAGTGAACCATTCGCATCCGATTGGCCCATGTTGGATTCCGCGTTTGATGGGAGCCAAAATCCAGAGGGAGTATCTCCCACCGCACCGGGGACATGGAGGCAGGAGGAAACACCTTCCACCCCAACCACGCTGAGCCCATTACCTCCGCTGATGCCTCTTGCATCGGCGAACTCAGGAGTCGGCCAACGGCCGTAACCTATCGAACCTATCGACAATTGCAACGTAACCCATGTGCATCCGCGAGGTGGCGAGGGACCGTTGCTTTGGATGCGGTCTCTGATTTGGTCCTGGGGCTGCTCTCGGGCCATTGATTCAACCCACAGGAAAGCAACTCGGATAGCCTTTCCCTGGTGGTTAAATCCTCTACGATTGAGGTATTCCAGAAACGCTTTTTAGATCTCGCAAGGTTTCTGTCTTCAAGACACTGGATTTCGATGTGGTTTCAAGCATGCTGACGATTGAGTTTAATGGAAAGCAAGAGCAGATCGATGGTTCGGCGACGATCTTGGATCTGCTTCAGAAAGCAGGTGTCGAACCCAAGTTTTGCGCCGTGGAAGTCAATCTCGAGATCCTGCCGAAGCATCAGTATGCATCTCACCGAATTCACGAAGGGGATCGAATCGAAGTGGTCACGTTGGTAGGTGGTGGCTGATGGAGTCCAATTCATCAAACATCCTGTCGCAATCGGTACAGGACGATGGTTTCCTCTCGATTGCAGGCAAGATTCTCAACAGCCGCGTCATCGTTGGCACCGGCAAGTACGACACGTTGGAACTGATGCGAGAGACGCTCAAAGCGAGCGGAACGAGTTGCGTCACCGTGGCTGTACGGCGCGAGAAGCTGTACGATCGCGATGGCAAGAATCTACTCGATTTCATCGATCTGCAACGGTACACGTTATTGCCGAACACCGCCGGATGCTTCAATGCGACGGATGCCGTACGAGTCGCTCGGCTTGGACGCGAGATTTTGCGGGATCTCGAGAATCCTGGTGCGGATTGGGTCAAGCTGGAAGTGCTGGGCGATTCGAAGACTCTGCTTCCAGATCCTGTGGCAACGCTGGAGGCGTGCAAACGATTGGTCGATGACGGTTTCCATGTCCTGTGCTATACGAGCGACTGTCCGATCATGGCGGTCCGATTGAAAGAAGCAGGCGCGGCCAGCGTCATGCCCGCTGGATCCCCCATCGGCAGTGGCCAAGGCATTCTCAATCCGAACAACCTCAGAATCATTTTGGAATATCTCAAAGGAGATGATCCTTCCTACCCCGTCATCGTGGATGCCGGAGTGGGAACGGCGAGTGATGTGTCGCAGGTCTTTGAATTGGGAGCCGATGGAGTGCTGCTCAATACCGCGATTGCTCATGCGAGAAAACCTGTTTTGATGGCGGAAGCGATCAAGAATGCAGCGTTGGCTGGGCGCCAAGCATTTCTTGCCGGGCGCATTCCGAAACGGCTGTACGCCACAGCCAGCAGTCCCGAAGAGGGACTCATCACGTCCCGACCGTGGTAAGATGGCCGTGGTAAGATAACCTTCGATCAGCCCATGCAAATCAATGAACCCTCGCAACTCGATCCTTCACACTTCTAGCCCGATTCTTTGTAGATCCGTCGCTTGACTTCCAAACCCTTGAAAGCGCACGAAAACCGCCCGTCCCGAATCTCTAGCCCCGTTTCAGGAGTAATTCATGAGCGAACAAAAGTTTGATGTCATCGTCATTGGAACCGGACCGGGAGGAGAAGGAGCCGCCATGCAAGCGGCAAAAGGGGGCAAGCGAACGGCCGTTATCGAAGCCTACAAGCAGATCGGAGGAGGTTGCACGCATTGGGGCACGATCCCCAGCAAGGCCTTACGGTTTTCCATCTATAGCGCCATGGAAGCGATGAATAATCCAATCATTCGCGACATGGGAATCGCTTTCAATCCGTCGATTGCACAGTTGCGAGCGAGCAGCAGATCAATCATCTCCAAACAGGTTTCGATGCGGCAAACCTTTTATGAACGCAACAACGTCCCGGTCTATTCAGGAACAGCCAAATTCCTGGATCCAAATACCATTGAAATCGATGACGAAACGAGAATCAAAGGAGATTACTTCATCATCGCGAGCGGCTCCCGTCCTTTCCGTCCTCAAGGGGTCGACTTTTCGCATCCTCGCATCTTCGATAGCGACACGATCCTCGAACTCTCCTACAAACCGCAGTCGATCGCCATTTATGGGGCCGGTGTAATCGGTTGTGAATATGCTTCGATGTTTCGAAACTTGGCCATTAAAGTCAATCTGATCAATACGCGAGCGAAGCTGCTGGAGTTTCTCGATGACGAAATCATCGATGCGCTCAGCTATCAGATGAGGGAGTCGGGGGTCATTATTCGACACAACGAAACCTTCTCGAAGATCGAACCGCACGATGATGGAGTCGTGCTGTATCTCGAGAGTGGTAAACAAGTCAAAACCGATATTCTCTTGTGGGCCAACGGTCGTTCCGGAAACACGGAGTCACTTCAATTGGAGAAGATTGGGATCGCTCCAAACTCGCGTGGCTATCTGGATGTGAACCAAAACTTCCAAACAGCGTGCCCCAACGTCTATGCGGTGGGTGATGTGATTGGTTTTCCCTCGCTCGCCAGCGCTGCATACATGCAAGGCCGGGGCGCGACGCGACATGTACTTGGTGCACCCGATGATCTGCAACTGCGTGACATTCCGACCGGGATCTACACCAGTCCGGAAATCAGTTCCATCGGTAAGACGGAACGAGAATTGACGGCCGCCAAAGTCCCTTATGAAGTCGGACATTCGCAATTCAAGAGCCTCGCTCGGGCTCAAATCACCGGCCGAGCCGTCGGAATGCTCAAGATCTTGTTCCACCGCGAAACAATGGAGATCCTAGGCGTGCATTGCTTTGGTCCCAACGCTTCCGAGATCATTCATATCGGTCAAGCCATCATGAAGCAGCCATCACCAAACAACACGTTGGAGTACTTTATTGATACGACGTTTAATTATCCCACCATGGCAGAAGCCTACCGCGTAGCTGCTTTGAACGGATACAATCGACTGTTTTGAGAACTCCCATGACGCATCCCCCTGCCCCATCGGCACCTCTTCCCGAACCATCGTTGATTCCAGTCCAGGGCTGGCATTGCAGCCACTATTTCTATCGATGGGATCGGCAAGCCGTCCGCGCCATCGGCGCGGATAACGCCAAGGCCATTCAAGAGTTTTGTGATTGCCTTCACGATCTCAACGATCGCCCGCAGCGATTGCAGACCTTCATCATCAGTGGTCACAAGGCCGACTTGGGCTTGATCATGATGGATCCTGATCCGCTTCGTATCGATCGACGTCACCAACGATTGTTGTCGACCCGTCTAGGCTCTGCCTTGGTCCCGACGTACTCGTTCGTGTCGATGTCGGAGGTCAGCGAGTACCTGCCGAACAAGGAGCAGTATGCCCAGAAGCTCGTACGGGGTGGTGAGGATCCAGAATCACCAGCGTATCAGGCCAAGGTCTCTTCCTACGAGCGAAGGTTGCCCGTGATGTTGGCCCAAAGGCTGGCCCCGGAGTTTCCCACTTGGCCAGCCATGTGCTTTTATCCGATGAACAAGGTTCGCAACGTGGGAGCCAACTGGTTTCTAGAGCCCTTTTCGGCCCGTACCGAAATGATGGCCGAGCATGCCCAGAGCGGTATGGCGTTTGCCGGCCGAGTGACGCAATTGGTCACGGCTTCGGTCGGGCTGGATGATTGGGAATGGGGGGTGACCCTTTGGGCTCGAAATCCCCAATTCCTGAAGGAAATCGTTTATACGATGCGTTACGATACAGCCAGCGCCAGATATGGTCAGTTCGGTGAATTCTACGTCGGGTATTTGGCAAGCCCCGAGGCAATTCTGGAGCACTGCTGCATTCGATGAGCGATCTTATTGTTCGAGACATCACGAAAATCTATCCCACGCAGGCGGAAGATTTAATCGTCCTGGATCACGTGTCCTTCGAGATGAATCGAGGGGACAACGTCGCCATCATCGGTCCGAGCGGAGCGGGTAAATCGACATTGCTGCAGATTTTAGGAACGCTCGATACGCCGACATCGGGAGAGATGGAACTAGCAGGGAAGAATCCATTTGTGCTCAAGGAAACGGCACAAGCGCGATTTAGAAACCAACACATTGGATTTATCTTCCAAGACCATCACTTGTTACCGCAATGGAACGTGCTGGAGAACACGCTCTTGCCTGCCTTGGCATTTGGCAAACCCACGGCCGAGCATATCCAGCGAGCCCAAACGCTTCTTCAGCGAGTTGGACTGTCTGAGAGAATCACGCATTTGCCCAGTCAGCTTTCGGGAGGGGAGCGCGAACGGGTGGCGGTGGCGCGGGCCCTATTGCTTCAGCCAACATTGGTCTTAGCGGATGAACCTACGGGCAATCTCGACAGTGACAACGCCCAAACGATCGGGGAACTGTTGCTCGAAGTCCCCAAGGAACAGGACGCGATCTTGATCGTCGTGACTCACTCACTGGAATTAGCCCAGCGCATGAGTCGATGTCTGGAACTGCGAAAAGGAAGGCTCCGCGAAAAGCGATTCGATTCCGCGGTTTCGTCTTAGGTCTTGGGCACCACCGCTTTCATCTTCTGAAGCCCGAGCGTCGCGTTTTCGAGCGGATCTTTCTTCCAATAGTCACGATTGAACAGTTCGAGCGAAAGGACGCCGTCAAATCCACTTGCAAAGACCGTGTTCAGAACGAAGGCAATCGGTGCGATTCCATCCCCTGGATAGACACGATCGGCGTCGGTGATTTTGTCCCGCGGGATGTCGGGATAATCGTTCATATGGAAGACGTGGATCTTCTTGCCCGAGAGCAATCCCAGATCGTGGAAGAGCGAGCCCCCTTTGTAGAGATGGTAGACGTCTGGCAAAACACAGGCGTCTGGATGCTGTGCGGCGGCTGCAACATACAAGACCTCCGATAATTTCGATAGGTTCTTCGAAAAGCCCCAGACTTCGAGTTGCGGCGTACAGCCTGCAGCCTTTCCGACTTCGAGCAATGCGCGGTAGCGGTCTCCTGCAACGTCGAGGTTCAATCGCTCTCCATCGGTCGCACCAGCGGGAGGGGCCGCGATTCGCTTCCCTCCAATTGCGACGATGATATCCATTTCCTTCTTAGCCTGTTCCAAGGCTTTCTTGTGGGCTGCTTCGTCCATCACGATCCACGGTGCAAACGCGATCGAGCTTTCGATGGTCAATCCTGCATCCACGATGCGTTTGCGAAGATCTGGCAACGTTCCGCCGTTCGAAAGATACTTATCGATATCGCGCAGCCATAACTCCATCGAATCGTAGCCAGCCTTTTTCGCGATTGCGACTTGGTCGAGAAGAGGAACGACTTCTCCCTGGATGGTGCTGGTGTTCAAGCAATACTTCAATTTCGGAACTCCTACATAAGCGTGAGAGGAAGCGTGTGCGGGTGGGGAAGATAGCCAAAGGCTACTGGCCGAGACTCCGGCGGCGGTTGCTATGGTGGAACCAGCGACAAAATCGCGACGATTCCAAAGCGGTTCATTCGTCTCGGAAATCGGATCAGATTTCTCTTTCATGGTGTCCTTACTTGATGCAATGGAGCAGCAAACTCGATCGGTCGGGGTAGAATGGCCGAATCATACGGGATGGCTCGATCCTCCGATCGGCCTAATGGTAACAGAGAAACGGACATGGCGAGCATTGCCAACGCATACAACCCATCCCCAGCGAACAAGGCCACAGCAACGGCAAAGGCTAGGATCGCGATGAATCCTAAGGGATAAGTCGCTATTCGGGACCAGCAGGCGATGGCCGCAGCCGGGAGGAGGAGCATGACGAGCGTCATCGCCTGACCCATCCAACTCTCTCGATCGATAGGGCCGAGTAGACCGTGTCCTTGTTCCGACAGAATCGAGATAGCGCTTCCATTCCACCAAACATCTTGTTGGAGCATGCTGGCGAAACAGCAGGCTAGCCAGATGAGGAAATGAACTTGAATGCAGCGCGTGGCAAGTTTCACACTTGTACGGGGCACACCTTCCGAATCAAAACGGGCAGGTCGCCAGGACCAACCGATTCTTCCGGTATCGATGACGAGGTAGAGCAAACCTGCGGACAACAAGAACTCGGCCGGCAAGGTTAGCCACGGTGCGCGATGATGAATGGTCATCATGCATCCCCACGCCAACAGAGGAGCGAGTCGGGAACCGATACCCGCCATGGTGGCGGCGCTCGCTATACCACCGAGGATGCAAATAGACCGAGCGACCATGGGGGATGGCCAACGAAACAGAGGGGACCATCGGAAATCGCTACCGGTGTCGGGGAGGCCCTCACCGATGAAAAAACGCCCCGTCTCTGAATCGAACCAACCGTGACCGGACAACCAATCCGGTACCCATGCGCAATAGACTAGGAACTGAATCAAGGCCACCGCACCAATGGCCACGCGAGTGTTCCCCAATCGTTGAGGAAGTCCTGCTCGGAACCAGAATTGATCCCAGGAAGTGGGCAAAGAGAGAACCGGTCGCAACCATTCAGCGAGCATCGTGAAACTCCGACGTTGCATTTCCGGAAACAGGTTTTGGCTGGGAAGGCAACACGGGGACCGATCGTGTCGGTTCAAACCTTGGAACGAGAGTCACGTCATCCTCGCTGAGCCGAATGATCTTCGCTTCAAACACAATGGTTTCGGCTCCGGAATCTTTGTGGGTCGCAAAGCGAATCCGATCCATGACGATGCCCGAGGAGGCTGCTTTGGCGACGATGGAATGGGCGATCAAAGACATGCCATCGGAGTCATCGTGCTCTTGCAGAGCACCGGTCAATGTTACAAGCCGCTTCCATCGAGCATCCGCCACCGAAGAATCGATCAGTGTTGTCCATTGGACTTCCTTTGGAGATGCTTTGTATTCGATCACAACAGGCCGTTCGTATTCGGCGTCGGTTACCAAAGGCAGCGGGGCCAGTTCCACATACCATCCCATCGGAATGGAATAGGGCTGGACCCATTGCAGTAGGCTATCCGCCAATTTGGATCGTTGCAGGCTATTGTTGGATAAGTAACTAAGTGCGATTACCGAGAAATGAAAGAGGATTGCGATCGAGAGAATGGAGCGTAGGACCAGAGGCCATTGGTTTTTTTGCGGAGGGCTCAATGGTAAACCTAGCTGTCCGAGAGCTTGTGGCTCGGTCTTCAGGCTCGGATGCGAAGTTTGACGGTTCATGGACGGTGGCATTGGTAGCGAGTCCACGCGCTGCACAGCCGAGGACAACAAAGTCGGTTTGGATAAGAAAGTGTGCTGGGAGCCAGTCCCGTGAGCGATCGCCGGGATGGGGGTGATGGCTGGGATGGGATCAAGTCATGCGGTAGACTGGGATATGGTAATCCGAATCCAACGTTGCAACAGATACTTTGGAAGTGAAACATGGAACCGTCCGATCGATCCTCTAGCGCTTCGCCCAATCCGCGAGTGGCTTCAACAAGCTCCCGTTTTCCGGCTAGCCCGGCTGAGATTTCCTGTTGTCCCGTGTGCGGTGGACCACTTATGGAAATCAGGTCCAAATTTCAATGTTCCAAGTGCCATCGGATCTGCGAGACGTGCTGTGAAGGTGGGCGTGGTTAAGCCTTGACGTATCAAGCGTTTGGGACCTAGACTCTAGGTTTTCCGCGGCTGCATCAAGCCCTCTTGGGTAGGGGTGCTCGTGCGACCGCCAACGATCGCGAGAGTACCGTGTCTGCAACCTGTGTTATCGGACTGCAATGGGGTGACGAAGCCAAGGGGAAATTGGTCGATCTGCTGGCCCCGAGGCACGATGTCGTGGTGCGGTACCAAGGGGGAGCCAACGCGGGACACACCGTCGTCTGTGGGCAAGAAATTTACAAGCTGCATCATGTCCCTTCCGGCATTCTTTCGCAGAGTATTACGAACGTTATCGCCCCTGGGGTCGTCATCGAACCCAATATGCTCATCCGGGAGCTCGAGGGGTTAGAAGGTCGTGGGATTCAGCCCCGCAAGAATCTGATCATCAGCGATCGTGCGCACGTCGTCATGCCGTGGCATATCCTCGAAGATCGCGCGATCAACAAAACGGTGGTTAACGGAGAGAGCATCGGCACCACCAATCGTGGGATCGGACCTTGCTATCGAGACAAAGTCGGACGCACCCATGCGATTCGTATGTCGGACTTGATCTCCGATCAGCTTCCTCAGCGAATCCAGGAAATCGTCGATTCGAAACGGGTGCTATTGTCATCGATCGCTACCGCAGACGATTTGAGCGAATTGGATGCGACGAAGATCATCAGTCAATGCGAGCGCTGGGCCGATGCGCTGGGATCGATGATTGCAGATACCACCTACTTCCTGCATGATCAGTTGGATGCGGGCAAGCGATTGTTGATGGAAGGGGCTCAAGGCTCCTTGTTGGATATCGACCATGGAACCTATCCGTTTGTCACCAGTAGCAATTCATCGGGGGTCGGTGTTTGTAGCGGCTCTGGGGTTCCACCCAAATGGATCGATCGCATGATAGGTGTCGCCAAGGCGTATTCGACGCGGGTCGGCGGTGGGCCGTTCCCGACGGAATTGTTGGACGAAACGGGTCAGAAGATCCGCGAAATAGGTCGCGAATACGGCACGACGACGGGACGCCCACGGCGTTGCGGGTGGTTTGACGCAGTAGCTGTTCGCTACACGGCCCGTCTGAGCGGAGCGAACTATTTGTCTTTGATGATGCTCGATGTATTGAGCCATTTCGAGGAAGTCAAAGTCTGTGTGGCGTACGAACTGGATGGCGAAAGAACCGATCGACTTCCAAGCCAAGCCGACGATGTGCGCCGCTGTAAACCGATCTATGAAACGCTTGCCGGTTGGTCCAGCGACGTCTCTTCGGTTCGCAAGTTGGAGCAATTCCCTGCCAATGCACGACGTTACATCGATCGCATCTCGGAATTGATCTCGGTGCCGGTCGGGGTCTTGTCCGTGGGTCCCGACCGAGAACAGACGATTTTTCTTATTTAACAACAACGCGACGAACGTACGGTTCGGAATCGTTCGATTCGGAATTGAATCCATCGAAGATGGGGAGTTCGCTCATGCACCGTAGTTCATCCCACTATTTCGCCGGCCGCCAATCCCCATGAAATTCTTTGGCAGACGGAAGTCAAAAACGCCCTCTTCAAAAACGCCCCTTGTCGAGGAGATTGGCAAAATAGAGCCCAGTCGTCTGCCTCGGCATGTGGCGATCATCATGGATGGGAACGGAAGGTGGGCTCAATCGCGAGGATTGCCACGTGTCGAAGGGCATCGCCAAGGGGCACAGAGTGTTGAGAACGCGCTCGAGTGTTGTGGCGAGTTGGGTATCCCCTATTTGACGCTGTACTGTTTTTCTCATGAGAATTGGAAGCGGCCCAAAGACGAACTTGATTTCCTGATGGGACTGTTGAAGACCTATCTGTCGCGACAAACTCCTCGGCTTATCAAGAATGGAGTTCGACTGCTCGTGATCGGACGCAGGGATGGGATGGCACCGGATGTCCTGCATGCGATGGATGATGCGATCGACAAGTGCAAAGAGGGAAAGAAACAGACACTTTGCTTGGCGATCAATTATGGTTCGCGACAGGAGTTGGTCGATGCGATGCAAAGCATTGCCAGAGAGGTCGCCGAAGGGCGGCTTGCGGTGGATGCCATCGATGAGGGGACAATCTCCCGTTCCCTTTACACCCACGGCATTCCAGACCCCGACTTATTGATCCGAACCAGCGGCGAAATGCGGATCAGTAACTTTTTGCTGTGGCAGATAAGCTACAGCGAACTATGGGTGACTGCGAAGGCATGGCCCGAGTTTGGCAAATCCGATTTGATCGAGGCGGTCCAGCAATATGCACAGCGCGATCGGCGCTTCGGCGGTTTGCAGCCAACATAAGATCACCGCGCGGAACGGCGTAGGAATAGGGCTCACACATCCGATCGACGCGTGTGCTTATTCATCCGATTCGTCTTCCGTCTCATCTTCGAGTTCGACGATGGCCTTGCCGAATTCATCAAGCTTCACATCGGCGATGGCCGTTTTGTATTTCGCCACATGCAACAAGTCTTCGTAGATCGGATCGGCTTCTGATTTTTGGATCGTCGCAACAGCTCCTGCCACTTCTTTCAAATAGCGCAGGAAAACGTTTCGGCGATTGCCTTGGGCAGCGATGGCTTGTCGCTTTCGGAGAAAGCTGGCGAGGGAACGCCCGATGGCTTGGATCCCCAACCGGAGTTCCTTCTCGATTTCCGGTGCGTTTGCGATCGCTTCTTTGGACTCGCTGGTAAAGGGGACCCAGACGCTGGCCACGTGCACAATCAACGTCACAGGGCCACTAGGCAATGCCCCTTTGGATTGAGATAGGCCGTAGGCCCGCCAATTGGTATTGAGAACCGCTTGTGTGATGGCGCAGGCACCTTGTGAGTACTGCAACGGGACCCGATTGGCAAAGCGATAGATCTGCATCGATTGGCCTTCGGAAATGTTGATTTCACGTAGAACCGAATGGAGTGTATCGATTTGTTCTTTGCGAAGTTTCTGAGGGCTGCTGCGCGTCGGCAGTTTGGTTTCCTCGATGATTCGTTCGGCGGAGTCGGAGCCGATGCCGGCGAAGGTGTCGATGAGAAATTTGCGCAAGGTTCTGGCATCGGTCTGTTGGATCAGTTCCACCAGTTCGTCGCGTGTTACCTTTTGAGCGATGGTGGAGCCGCCATAGGCCAAAGCGACTTCGACTTGGAACGGAGATCCACGATGGACGGAGGGAGGGCGTGTGCTTGCATCATGGAATTCGCCGGGCACGATGGCCTTGAGACCAGCATATAAGAGTTCTCGACCGATAGGGACGATGCAATCGGTGGACGGAGGTCGAATCTTCGTTTCCTGCAGCGCGTTGTAGAGACGCTCGGCTTCGGTCTGACCTACTTTGATGGCGGACGCGCGCGTGGAGAGTTTTGCAGCTTCGCATACTTTCTTCGCAACGGCAGGGGTGACACATGAAAACGAACTGGTCAGGAAGGAACTCAGAGAAACAGCTTTTTCTGCGCCGAGCATGGTGATCAATCGCCCGAGTTCCACGCCGTAGGGGTGGGGTTTGATCTCCTTTGCCTCGCGGGGCAATTCCGAGGTCGTCCTCGTGATCGTGAATTGTTCGCCATCGGGGCTGATCCAGTGGATAGTGACGTGTGGATTGGCGATAGCCGTTTGCTGGAGATACTCATCGACACTCCCTTTACTCCGTTTGTAAACGGCGGTCAGTTCGATGGTGACGCGAGTCCCCGATTCGATTTCGGCTCTAGGTTTTCCTTCCATTTCGGGATAATGCGACTCCCATACGATGTCGTTGTCGCGCAAGTAGCTTAAACCTTTTTCGCCGATGGGAATATCAATCCCTTCTCCCTTTCCGTTGATGATCTCTGGGTGATTTTTCTTCGTGTCGACTTGCAAGAGAAAATAGTGGACGGGACTTTTCTTACTTGTCTTCGATAGGATCTGCATCGGTCGGCCGGTGGTCAGCATTCCATTCATACCTGCGGCGCTGATCCCGATCCCTTGCTGGCCGCGGCTCATGCGAAGCCTATGGAACTTGCTGCCGTAAAGAAGTTTGCCGAAGATCAGCGGGATCTGTTTCTTGACGATTCCCGGTCCGTTGTCTTGGACGGCGACGCGGAAGCGACCGGGTTGGGATTGATCGATGCGAACCCAAACCTCGGGCAGGATGCCGGCTTCCTCGCACGCGTCGAGCGAGTTGTCGACAGCTTCCTTGACGGTCGTGAGAAGGGCTTTTCGGGGGTTGTCAAAACCGAGCAGGTGTCGGTTTTTGGCGAAGAACTCGCTGACGGAGACCTCGCGCTGTTTGGTCGCCATCGACTCCGCGGTGGCCCGTCGAGTTTTGGTGGGAGGTGTAGCCATCGACTTCCGTGTTGCAAATCTAGAGCGAAGATCATGAAGTTGGAAAACTGCTCGCCAAGCCGTGAAACCATTGGGATGGCGCGAGGCATTCCTTCACCGGTGAGAGTCCCGGTGTGGCAACAAAGGTTAAATGATAACGCATGGTAGGTCTATGCGGCCTGGGGAAATTCGCCCTGATGCGCGCCCCCACATGCGATTTCCGTCACGATCCATGTGCGCGTTTTGAACGCCATCATTTCTTTGGAATGCCGCGGCTAGATCCTTTTTTCCCTTCGGAAGACTAGCGCATCCATCCGAGCAACCGAAGTGTGGAGTCGGAGTTCTTCGTTAACAGGTCACCAGGTACGGAATGCTGGGGACTGAGCGATGGAGTCAATCGCGACTCGCGATGATGGCCGGAGCGATTTTGGATCGCATCCAGCAGAAAACACAAAACGTCCCAGTGACAGGAGTGGAAGGAATGCGACTTCAAGGATTGATCAAGGCCTCGTTGGCAGGCAGCGTGGCTGTAGCCTCGATGGCGGGTATGTCGAACACGAGTTTGGGACAATGTCCTAATTGCGGCAACTCCGGGAATGCTGCTCCGAGACCAACGACCTATGCACCGACAGCTCAGTACGCCCCGAACGCGGCCTACGCACCGGCGGTGTCTAGCAATGCGGTCGCTCCGGGTGCGGTCGGCTATGGCGCCGGACGATCGGGATTGGTCGGCGGTGTCGCCGGTCACTTCATGAGCACGACGGCTGCAGCGGCTGCGGTCAACTCAGGTAACACAGAGCGATACGGCAACACGTTGGGCAAAGGGACACAACCTTTGTTCGAGAATTACTTTACACAAGGGAATGCGAACCAAGCCACGGCCGGCATGTACATGTCGCCGATCGGGGTTCCAGGGCATGTTGGTCATACCTACTACACGTACCAACCTCTTTATCCGCATCATTATTTGTACCAACACCACGACCGATACCATTCGTACTACGACGGCGGGCGGGGTTTGAATCGAACCAAGGCAAGCTACTCGGTACCACCGGTCTCGGGAACGCTTCATTGGGTTCACAAGGCAATCCAATTGCCCCATCAGTAACCGTTCATGAGCAACGGTAACGCGACTGGGTAGGATCCCGGTATTCATCGATGGTTCAGACGGGCTTCATGGACGATGCGCATTTGATCCACATCCTAAAAGAACTATTGAGTGAGTACCCAATGAAACAAAGAATACTTCTCGAGGGCGTCGCCATTGTCGCGTCGCTCGCCTTCTCATTGAGCGGTTATGCCCAGACAGTTGCTACGGGCGAACCCTGCAAGACAGGAAATTGCAACACCACGACAGGCCACCACCATGTCGTGGGAGGCGCGGTCCATGGGGTCGGAAGCCACATCCACGGCGTTGCAGCAGGACTTCAAGCCCATGCGATTGCCGGGGCTGCGAATCCCTATGGCCATAACAGCATGCCGACCGCTTGGGTATGGCACTCCACATGGGGTGACTACTGGGCTCGCAATCAAGCCATGCAACGACCTTGGCATGGAAACTACTATTGGTGGCGGACCGGTCAACCGACAGCGCTGGTTGTTCCCCCAACGGTCACGATGCAATCGAACTACTCGTGGGGCGTCTCTCAGAACACGATGACCCCTGTCTATCATCAATTCAGTGGCAATCCACCGAATGGAGCCGGCGGAGGGTCCTTCCGAGCAACGCCTGTTTGGCCAACGCATACGGATCAGATCGGAGTCTATCCGGTTCGGGGTCCTTGGTAGTCCGTCGATCTAGATTGCGATTTGCGTAAGCCCCGGAGAACGCAAACGGGTCGAATTCAAATTCAAAATAGAGCCCTTGGTGTGCATGCAAGCCGAGGGCTCTTTTCGTTGGCCATTAGAAGGATGTGCGAGTATCCATCATCGACCCTAGAAGTGCTGCCCCAGTGGGATAGTCTTCCAGACTGTTCATCCTTATGTTCGAATCAGAGCCGCGAACGCAAGCGACCAGCAGTGGCGCAATGATAGTGCCAAATCCAACGTCTATGCCAAATCCGATCGAAGATGCAGGTTCCAGCGTCCCACGGCCCGGCGGTAACGCTTTGGGCTCTGACAAACCGGGTGTTGCTCGCTGGTTGCGTAAGTAGTCCTACTGCGGACATCACGCACCCGTAGGTCGTGGATTATTGAACCAATGCTCGGAGGCATCGCGACCGCGGACTTGAACCCCTTTCTGATTCCAATCCATCCCTGCCCGAACGCTCGCGCTGCAATACCTCAGTGTCAATCCGCATCGGCGCCGATCGGAGTTGTTGGCTTCGGATCCATGCAATAGCAGATCGCTATGGATCGAGACTTGGCCGGCGCGTAGCGGGTCATAAATTACATCGCCATATTGCTCCGCGTTGTCGATCGATTGATTTAGAACGTTGTGGTCGGCGCTATCGCTGGGGCGATACGTTAGATGTCCAGAATGATGCGAACCAGCCACGAACTTCATGCATGCGTTCTGGGCATCGGCGTCATCCACGGCTAGCCAGACGGTGACAGCTTTCGATGGGGATAGAGGCCAGTAGCTTGCGTCCTGATGCCACGCCACTGCTTTTCCATCGTGAGGCATCTTGCAAAAGAAATGGGATCCCCATGCGATCACGTTTTCCCCTAAGAGGTCCGCCACGTAGTCGACGATCCGAGGTTCGGTCAGGATATCGTAGACCGGACCGTACTTGAGATGGGCCGAGGAAATCGAGTAGCTGTTTCCACCTTCCGCAACCACGCGGGCTAGGAGGTCGTCGAAGTAGCCGCGAATGGAGCTAATTTCCGAGGTGCTGTAAACATCCAGAGGCGCGATGAAGCCCTGTGCGTTGTAATGATCGATCTGCTCCCGGGAGAGTTTTTGAGGATCTTCATTGGTTACCGAATAGAACTTCAAGTCGCGCTGGAGCGCGGCCAAATCGGACTCGTTCGGAGTGATGCTGAATTTGGTCATGGCGATTCGACGGGGAAAGGAAGCTGAATTACCGGAAGAAGCGAGCTTCGATTGTATACAAAAAAGACGATTGTATACAATCCAAACCGCCCGTTTTTTCCTGGCGAATAGAAGCAAATCCTCTAGAAATCGGCGAGCATCCGGTCGAGCAATTCCATCGGAAGGCCGACTACATTGGTGGCCGATCCGGTAATCAATGCGATCCAAGGCGGGCCATCTTGGAACCCGAGCGAGCCGGCTTTGCCAACCCATTGCTCGCTGTCGAGATAGCCGTCCAGTTCCTGGTCGCTGATCGGGTTCATCTTCAGAACTGAGACATCGACACGAACGGCGCGGTGCCCTGTTTTGCGGCTCCATAGGCAGAGTCCGCTGTAGACGCGGTGTTCTCGGCCGCGCAACCGTTCCAACATTTCGCGTGCGTGTTCTCGATGGTCGGGTTTCCCAAGGACAATTCCATGGCATTCGGCCACCGTGTCACATGAGACCACGATGCGATCGTCGCAATGGATTTGCGAAATGACATCGGAACCTTTCTGGTACGCGAGGCGAGCCACCAATTCGGGAGGTGTTTCGCGTGAGCAAATGCCACACTCGGCTCGTGGATCGGGCGGGATGACTTCGAATTGGTATCCGTAACGGGTCATCAACTCCCGCCGTCTCGGAGAAGAACTGGCCAGAATCAAGCGGTGTGAGGTGGGCTGAAATCCTTGGGGAGGCTCAAAAAGGTCACGCATCGTTAACTATCGATTCGACGCTGGGGGTGGATTTTGAGGGGGTAGTCCCAATCGAGGACGGAGCTGATCCCAAGACTGTTTTAAAGAATCCAGCAATCGACCGACGTGACCGGCCGCCAAGTAAACGCGGCAGCTGACCGCCGATTGAGGATAAAAGTTCGTGATGAAGTCGAAACTGAATTCGAAGGGGCCATGGCCGATCATGATCGCATTGGCGTAGGCACCACTCAAGATTTCATCGCGAATCTTAAGTTCGTCGTAGATCTCCTGCGGGTTTTGTCGCTTGTTCATCCCTGGATTGTTATCGGTGGGGACCGGCCCAGAAGCATCGTGCTGTCGATGGTTGGGATCGGCCGAGTTCGCGCCCGCTGGATCGCTACGAGATCCCTGGGGTGATTCGATGGCCGATGAACCGGTCGGTGGTGCATTGGGAGTTGGCAACGGGCTACCGGCATGCACGATGTGGCTCTCGGTGGCCGAAGCGATTTGCGAAGGAACCACATGGGGTTGAGCGCCCGGCAGCTCCCCATAGCGTTGACGGTAGAGATCGATGTTGGTGGTTAATGCGTCGATAAATTGGGGCATGACCAGATGGGGTAGGATCACACGCGCCACGATCGCATTCGGACGAGGAAGATTGCGTACAAAGTCGAGAACGTACTCCGTTCCTCCTGTGACCACGATGACACCGGTGCTGATTTCGCCGCGCGCCACGTGATCCGGAACGCGTGCCCTGACCGCTGGCATGGAATCGTTGGGATCGGGACGATCATCAGGAGATGGGTTGTTCGTCATTCCACGCTCATTCGGTAAGGTGTGGTGTCATTACTAGGATGTCATTACTGAACAGCCAAACAACAGATTCGAACAGTCGGGGGTATCCGTCGTAGTGGAGTGAGGATTCTCACCTACAACAGAATAGGTCGATTCCGCGAGATCGAAAAGATGGTCAGGCCGGACCTGGGTCAAAGAGTGGGATTGCTTTCGGCGGATTGGGGGTGACCGGCGTTGGTGTCTGGGCTTTCGGGATCGGTTTCGGAATCGACGTCAGGGAGGGCTGCGGCAAGATTCTCTTTGAGAATGCGATCGAGGATTCCGTTGACAAATTGTCCGGAGTTTTGGTTGCCATAACGTTTGGCAATCTCGATGGCTTCATTGATGGCCACCCGTCCTGGGACGTGACCGTGGATCATTTCATACGCTGCCATGCGGAGCACGTTCCGGTCAATGGTGGCCATCCGTTTCACCGACCAATTGGCGGAATGTTTCGTAAGCAGCACGTCCAATTCTTGACGATGCGTTCGGACACCTTGCCAAAGCTGCTGCGCAAAGAGGACGAGCGCAGGGTGATGGAGCAATCGACTTTCCAGGAATTGCTCGGCGATGTCCAATTCCCTCGTCGGATGCAAATCCTCTTCATAGAGAACTTGAAGAACGATTTCTCGGGCGCGTCGACGAGTGGTCATAGGGGATGGATGTGTTCGAGTTGTACGGCGTGGGGAGGGTTCGGTGCGGACCCGATCAGGTCGGCAGAGCTTGATTTCGGCTGAGCAATTGATCGACCTCATTGGACACGATCACACCGTAGTTGATGGCACCCAACCAGCCCGACATGATGATACCTACGCTTCCGGCGTGATAGAGTCCTGAAATCTGCTGAGAGAGTGCTCGCGATACAGCCAATCCTTCGAATTTGGTGCCGAAGCTAGCGCCTGCCAAATGCTTTGTGTAATGCTGAAAGGTCTTAGGTGTTGCGGCTTCCACCAAATCCAACTTCTCGCGGCAATTGGGGACATACTTTTCGAGCGCATCGAGCGTGGTTTCGATCAAGTCCTTCTTGCGAGCTTCGTATTCCGCTTCGGGTAGATCGGCCCAGTCGCTCCAGTTGGCGTTGGTGCTGCTGACGATCGCATAACGCTGTTTGCCATGAGGTCGAGTGCGCGGGTAGTAGAAACTGAAGGTGCGCGACGTGATGTTGCGATCGAGGAGCAAATCGGTTCGAAACACGGGGGCGGTAGAACAAAAGAGCAAATCACCGGTCGATTCGGGAATCTCCACGTCTGGCTGAAGGGCCATGTAGACTTGGGTGCTGCTGTTGTTAAGCCGCACGGCTTGAGCTTCTCGAACGAACTGAGGATCGAAGTGCTCGGATCCAATCATCTCGAAAATGGTGGATCTCAAGTTGGAATTGCTCACCACGGCTCGGCATTTGATTTCACGTCCATTGACGATCACGCCCCGAACGCCGCTGCGGTCTACGAGGATCTTCGACACATCGCAACGGATACGCGTATCGACACCGTTCTTGGTCAGTTCGGCCTGCATCTTGGAGACCAGGTCATCGGTACCACCTTCGTAAATGAAAACTCCCTTCGCCATGAAGTTCGAGAATACGATCCCATACGTGATGGCAGGATCTTCTAGGGTGGAGCCATTGGCGTAGGTGATGGGTTCCATCAGCAATCGCACAATGTCTTCGCGACCAGGAAAGAATTTGGAGAACAGCTCGCGCGTGGTCATCGACTGATCGTCGTAGAAATTCATGCTGCGGGCGGTGTCAAAGAACTTCTGGACCGTTTCTTCAGGCACACCGAAACGGGTCGATAGCAACTCGGTGAAGTCTTCCCGGTTGTAGGTAGTCGTCAGCGAGAACATCGGATTATCGAAGCGAATGTTCTTCAATTGCACGATGTTGGAAGCGATTTCATCGTTCCAATAGCGCTTGCAACTTTTGAGCATGCCATACGGGAATCCATGCAAGGAAATATCGAACGTATGGCTACCCGGGCGTTTGAACCATGTGGCCAAACCACCGAGTTTGTAGTGTTGCTCCAGCAGCAGAACACGGTGGCCAGCGCGGCCCAAGATGTTTGCCGAGGTCATCCCGGCCAAACCGCTTCCAATCACTATCACGTCGTATTCAGGAAGGGTCCCGGCGAGAAAGTCTTTCGGCATATCAAAGATCGGTCGTCAGATGGGGGATCGAGTGATGGGTGGACTTGGAAACGAATCCCATCTCCAACCAACAAGGATTGGGTTTTCCGAACTTCGGCAACCCAGTGCGGATGAGAGGGGTCGAACCTCCACGGCCGTATGTATTAGGCCACTAGATCCTGAGTCTAGCGCGTCTGCCAATTCCGCCACATCCGCATTTTTCCAACCAAAGTTGGCTATCGCAAGGCTGGGAAGATAGCCAAAAACAGAGAGCGGGTCAAGTCTTTCAGCGAAGCCATCCTCATTCCTTGGGGAGACGTCCCAGGACCGGTGTTGGCTGGTATTTGTGGTCCCGCTTTCGCAAGACACGAGCGGAAACGATCGTGTCCGGCCGCGTCTCCGGGTCCTTCCGGACTTTCTCGTCGGTCAAGTCGACGACTTTGAGCATTCCGAGGGCCTCGATCCCGTCCACCACACGCCCAAAGACCGTGTGTTTTCCGTTGAGCAATGCCAAGGGCATAAACGAGAAATAAAACTGGGCTCCTCCCGTGTTGATGTCGAGTTCATTGGTTTGCGTATTGACCCCCACTGGTACCGCCAAAGAACCGCGAAAATGCGAACGGCTTTGTTGAGTTTGCGCTTCGCTCCGAATCGTAAAGCCTGCGGTACCTTTGCCATCTCCCTTTTCACAACCGGTTTGGGCGAGCCAATGCTGCCGGACCAGGAAGAAAGGCTTTCGGCTGTAGTACCCCATTTCGATGAGGTAGATCATGTTCGCGACAGCTTCCGGCGCTTCATCCTCAAAGAGTTCGATTTCGATGACCCCTTTGGTGGTCAAGAACTCCACCCGTGGGTTGTTCTTGGATTCATCTTCTTTCAGCTTTTGCAATTCCTTTTCCCATGATTTTTCCACGGCAGGAATTTCTTGCAGCATCCGCAACTCCACTTCCGGCAGTTTGCCAGCCGAAGCGAGCGATCCCCAAGCCTGCTTTGCGAGGTCAAACTCACACTCCGCGAAACCGACATACCCGGCATAAAGGAGTAGCTCCTCATCGATGAGCACCTCGGATGACAACAAGGCTTTTGCAGCATAGGACCAGCGATCGAAGCGATCGAGCTTGCCATCGGCGATCAACATTTCTCGCAAAAACTCACCCACTGCGACGTACTTCTGTGGGTCGCTGGCGTACAGCTGGGCTCCCGTATTGCGCAACAGAACCAATTGCTGGAATGACTTTTTCAAGCTGCTGAGCCAATTTTCCCTAGCCCCCTCGCTCATGGCTTCGCCTATTCGATATTGCAGACGCGCATGGGCTTCGGAAAACGCGGCGGTCCCTTTTTGAAACTCGGAGACGGCTTGGCGATACTCGACCGCCAACGGGTTCGTGTCATCGTCCTGGACACGACCAAATGTATCCACGCGGAACTGCTCGGCCTCCATCTCTTTTTGCATCCGTGCTTGCTTGCGCTTTTGACGTTCCTCCGGAGTCAGCTTGCTGGTCGTCGGCATGGCCGCGCCGGGGGATTTTCCGGTAGCGGAATTGGCTGGTTGGGCCAGAGAATGGCCGGGTAGTATCAGCCAAGCCAACAGGAAACAACCGAAAACTGAAACTGGGAACGCCCGTTGATACTTGTTTGTCATAATGAATCGGTGGATGCTGTAGCC
>Ga0194055_10000057_pt1 | contig 73745 bp, 59 predicted proteins | sample SepL449m_MetaG_FD_155482 | JGI IMG/M metagenome (GOLD analysis project Ga0194055, IMG submission 155482) | Anoxic zone freshwater microbial communities from boreal shield lake in IISD Experimental Lakes Area, Ontario, Canada - Sep2016-L442-9m | ecosystem: Environmental > Aquatic > Freshwater >... | reverse complement strand
GCCCTCTCCAGGTTTGCCCTCTCCAGGTTTGCCCTCTCCAGGTTTGCCCTCTCCAGGTTTGCCCTCTCCAGGTTTGCCCTCTCCAGGTTTGCCCTCACCAGGCTTGCCCTCGCCAGGTTTGCCCTCACCTTCCGTGAGTGACTTCTGCTCCGCCGACTCCCCCGCACCTTCGGAGGACTCCGGCTTCTGCCCGGCATCAGGCCCGGGAGGCTGGCCGCTCCTCGGATCCCGAGGCTCGTTTCCCTGGGAGCCGTTTTTCGGCTCGCTGCTGGTCTCCTGGCCTTCCGCCGCTTCGCGACCTTCGCGCTGGCCACCGGTCTCTGCCGACTCGCCTTTCTGCGTCTGGCGACGATGCTCCAGGATCCGCTCCATCGCCTCGCCATCGTCAGTGCCGTCCGACGCGACAGTCTCCTTCGTGCCAGGCTTGCCCTGCCCCTTACCCTCTCCGCCGCCCCGCTCCGAGGGACGGTCGCCCTTGCTCCCTTGCTTCCCCTTGTTCTCGGCACCGCCCGACTGCTCACCAGACTGCTGGCCCGTCGTGCTGCTGTCTCCACCGGGCTTGGTGCTGCCCGGCTTGCCTTCACCCAGAGCACCACCGCCCGAGGGACGCTGCTCAGCCCCGGGGCCGCCATCAGGCCTGCTGCCAGCCTGGCCGCCCTGCTGCTGTGAGCCCCCCTCCCCTTCGGGTTCACTGCCGGCGCCATCCTGGCTGCCCTTTTGCTGCTGCTGGCCCGGCTGCTTTCCCGCTTTGCCCTCGTTGGCATCGTTTTGCTTACCGCCTTCAGCACTCCCCTGCTGCTCGCCCTCCTGCGGTTCACCCTGCTTCTCACCCTGCTTCGGATCAGACTGCCGCTGAGAAGGCGACTGCTCGCCATTCTTGTTGCCGCCGTCGCCCTTTGGGCCACCCTTCTTTCCATCCTGCGATTCCGAGGCGCCTCCGCCATCATCCTTCTTGGCCGATGCATCTCCGCCGGCCTCTCGCTGCTTGCCCGTGGCGGAGTTCTTCCCCTTGCCGGAATCGCTTCCCTGATCGCCTTCGCTGTCCGACGCGCCGCCGCCGTTCTCGCCCTGTTGATCCGGGGGCGCGTCGCCGGCCTGCGGTTCGCCATCGCTGCCGTTGTTTTCGTTCGACTCGGTGTCGTCCGGCGGTGCCGGTGGTGGCTGACGAGCCGGAGCGCTCGGATCGATCGTGAGCGCATACCATTCGGTGATCCCGACGTTGGGGGCATCAGGCCGCGTGTCCTTCGCGACCCCGCGATACTCGAGCACCTGGCCGGGCCCCGCTCCAAGCGCGGCAGGAATCAGCGTGGCCGCGCCGCGGAACGTCTTCCGAGCACCAACGAGCAGTTCCTGACCGGGTCGCTCCGCGCCCGCAGCGAGCCGCGTCTCCACCGTGACACTCGCGAGGCCAAAGTCCGGATCGACCGCCCGCAGCCGCACGGTCACCGGCGCGTCGGGCGGCACCCGAACCACCTTCTCGGCGGGCTCCTCGATCGTAATCTCGGGCGCCAGGTCCGGCAGCACCTCGATCCGGTATTGCATCTTGTCGACCATCGCCGGCTCCCGCTGCGAGAGCGACGCCGCCTTTGGCTGGAATAACAGCCGGTAGCTCGAGTGTTCGGCAGCGGATCGGTCGGGCGAGAGTCTGAGCGTGAACGTGCCTCGTCCCCGCGCCAGATCCTTCGGGTCGATCGACATCGGTGCATCTCGTTTGCCGTCGGGGCCGAGGTCGATCCACGCCGCTTCCAGCGGATGGTTGCATTCGGCCACCACCGTCACGTGCGTGCCCTCGACACCGCGGACATCACCCTGCCAGGGAATCGTCTCGTCTGCCTGGCCCGTGTGCGGTGGATACCGGTAGTGCAGTTCGCGAACGAGCATCGCCGGTTCGTCGACCACGGCAACGCGGAATCGCTCGCTCCGCGCATCGCCGGCGGCGATCACGATGTCGACCGACTGGTCGAGCCCCCGCGTCGCGTCGGGCAGCACCGCGTTGAACCTTCCTCCCGCCGCGGGCAGCATCGCCGCCCGCCAGCCGCCTGACGGCGCCGTCGAGGCGTCATCGGCAACGGGCGTGACGACGAGTTCCGGCTTCTCATCTCCCGCGAGGCCGGTGATGTCGCTCGACACCACCACCTGCCGCCCGCGAACCAGCGTGGCGACCCCGTCGACCACCGTGAGCGTCCGCCCGCGATCCGCGACTTCCGGACCACCCGGCACGCTCCAGGACAGCATCGGCGGGGCGATCCGCACCCGCGACGGTGCGGCGACGCCGAGCCACGGCGCCACCAGCCGGGTCGCCGACACCACAAGGCTCTTGGGGGCGAGGAGTTCGTAGATGCAGGCCGCCGCGATCAACGCGGCAAGGGCATACGCGAGTTTCAGGGCTGGGCCACGATCGACCGCACCGTCGCCCGACACGCCTGCGAGCTGCCTGGCGGCGCGGCGGCGGAGCGACTTGACCACCAGCGGCGTTGTCTCGTCGGCATGGGCCTGAGCAAGCACGGCGTTGACGACGTCGTTGTGCAGTTCGGGATGCTCCCGCTCGAGCATCCGCGCCGCATAGACAAGGTTCACCCTGTATCGCACCAAGGGAACCACCCAACGGACGACGGCCGCTGCGAGTACGACAAGCCCCGCTGCGAGCCAGACCCAGCGAACCCACGTCGGCAGGCCGCCGGGTATCAGCCAGTGTTCCACGATCACGCCGCAGGCGAGCCAGAGCATCACTCCGACTCCCGCCGCGAGCAGAAACGTGGTCAGCGCCACGCCCTTGAAGTCGGCACTGGCTGCCGCCAGTCGCTTCGCGAGATACCGCTCCGATTTCGACTCGACGTCTCCATCGGCCACCCAGGCTGGGACGGCCAGCGGATCACTCGCGGTGCGGGACGCCGTCGCCATGGGATACTCCACCACGCGGCGGACGCCACGCTGGACTGGGCGGACCACACGGACCGCTCCTCGTTGATTATATCGGTCCCGGCGGCTGTTCCCGTCGGAAAAACGTGGCGGACTTGGCACGCCGCTCCAGCCTTCGCGACGATGGTCCCTGCCAGACGCGGGGCAACCTCGCCGTCGGTGCCAGACAGGAAAACCCCGATGGGGATGCTGCCCGACGCGGAAACCTTCAAGCGGCTCGTCGACGGCTCCACGCCGGGAGTCGGGGCTGAGGCGGCGCGGCTGGCGCTGGCGGCGGTCGCCCTGCCCTACGGCCTGGCGGTGGCCGCGCGCAACGCCGCCTACGACCGCGGCCTCCTCCACGTGTCTCGCGTGCCCACACCCGTGATCTCGGTCGGCAACCTGACCCTCGGCGGCACCGGCAAGACGCCACTGGTGGCGTGGGTGGCGCGGCGACTGGCAGCCGCCGGCCGGCGGCCGGCGATCGTCAGCCGCGGCTACGGGGCGCGACCGGGCGAACGGAGCGACGAGGCGGCGGAACTCGGCCTCGTGGTGCCGGAGGCGATGCACGTCGCCAACCGTGACCGCGCGGCCGGATGCCGAACGGCCATCGCGGCCGGATGCGACGCGGCGGTGCTCGACGACGGCTTTCAACACCGGTGTCTCCACCGCGACCTCGACATCGTGGCGATCGATGCGACCGACCCGTTCGGCTGCGGCCGGCTGTTTCCGCGCGGTCTGCTGAGGGAATCGCTCACGGGATTGGCCCGAGCCGACGCGGTGGTGCTGACGAGGGCATCAGCGATCGATGGCGAGCGGCGAAAGGCCATCCGCGCGGCGCTGACTGCCGGCGGTGGCCAGCGGCTCCAGGAAACCTGGATGGAGGCGGAGCACCGCCCCGTCACCGTGCGCCTCGCCGACGGCGGCACGCGGCCGCTCGACTCGCTTCGCGGCCTGCCCGTCGTGGCCTTCGCCGGCATCGGCAACCCCGCCGCGTTTCGCACAACACTCGCCCGTCTGGCTGCGGAGGTGATCGAGTTCGTGCCGTTTCCCGATCATCACGCCTACACGGCTGCCGACTTCGAACGACTCGCCGCGCAGGCTGCCCGCCACGGCGCGGCGATGCTCGTCACCACGCTCAAGGATCTCGTCAAGGTTCCCGCCGGCCGTTCGCACGACCTGCCGGTGGGAGCCGTTGAGATCGCGATCGAGCCACTCTCGGGAGGCGAACACGTCGCCGCCCTGATCGACGCCGTGGCCAGTCGCGCCGGCGGCTCGACTGCAGGACGACGGCCATGAGCGGCGGGCCCGTCGATGTGTCGGTGCTCGTGACCACGTACCGTCGGCCCCGACACTTGGCCCTCGCACTCGAGTCGCTGGCGCTGCAGCGGTGCGCCGGAACGACGATGGAGGTGGTGGTCTCCGACGACGGTTCGGGTGACGAGACGCCGCGGGTCGTCCACTCGTTCGCCGCCACCGCCCCGTTTCCCGTGCGGTTGACGACGCAGCCGCACGACGGCTTCCGCCTCGCGCGGGTTCGCAACGAGGCCGCCCGGCTCGCGACCGGCCGGTACCTGCTGTTCCTCGACGGCGACTGCATCGTGCCCCGCCATCACATCGCCGCCCATGCCGAACGCCGCCGCCATGGCACCGCCCTGCTCGGCTACTGTGCCCGACTCCCGGCCGAGGCCAGCAAACTGCTCGTGCCGGGAAATCTGGCGATCACGAACCTGGCGGCGCTCGTGCCGGCGTCCGAGCGCCGAGCCCTCGCCCGCCGGCGGCGCAAGACCTGGTGGCATGCGGTCTTGCGGCATCCCACCAAGCCAAGGCTCGCCGGCGGCGACTTCGGCGTCTGGCGCGACGACTTCGTGCGCGTCAACGGATTCGACGAGCGATTCGTCGGCTGGGGGCAGGAGGATGACGACCTCGGGCTGCGACTGCGGGCCGCCGGCGTGCGGCTCGAGACCATCCTCGGGCAGACGCGGTCGCTCCACGTCTGGCACGAGACCGATGCGACCGCGACATCCCGCTGGCGCGACGGAGTGAACGTGCGGTACTTCGAACGCCGCGGCCGGCTGACGGCGTGCCGCCTCGGACTGGTCGCGCGACCGGCGGCGGCGATCACCTGGGGCCTGCCCGCAGACCTGATGACGACGCCGCTGGGCCGCTCGATCGCCAGGCACCTCGCCGGCGCGACCGTCGCCGCCGAGGGCGAGCCCTGTGAGATCGAACTCGTCGTCCGGCCGGGAACGAGCCGGTTCACACGCCAATCCGAATGCCGACTGGCGCTCGTGGCCCCACATCAGCCTGCGGAGCGCGATCTCGCCCGCGAAGCCGACACGATCATTCCGGTCGATGGAGACGTGGCGATCGACGCTGCATTGGCCGCCGTCGGCTGAAGGCCTTGCACCGGGCTCAGCCCCGATAGGCCCGCCTTGTACGGCTCACACGTGATCCTCGCGCGTGAACCAGGCGCGGGGCTGCCCATGCCCGTCGCCGGACGTTCGCTGCGGGCATGCGACTGTCGCGCCGTCGCCGCCGTCCCGGCGTCGGCTCCGGCTTACGGTCGCCGGGCGCGGCCCGGCTCCCATCATCCTGCCCTTCGCTCACTCGATGCCGGCTGCGCTTCGGCATCCTGCCTGCGCTAGCCGCCAACGCCGGCTCCCGGGCACGGGCAGCCCCGCGCTGCCTCTTCTCGTAGCACAGGTTGTCAACCTGTGTGTCTTCTCGGTTCGCATTGGGCTCGCGGCGTGAAAGCCGACCGGCCGTAAGGCCGCGGGTAAACCACGCTGGACGCGGCGTCTGGTGTTGGTTCACCCCACGCCTCACGGCGTTGGGCTTATACCAGCGACCGCGCAAGGCTCACGAAGAACGCGTCTCACACGTCCCGCCGGCGCCGAGCATGTCGCCGGCCGGCTGCGGTGGTCCGCCAACGCGCGAGGATCACGTGTGGCCCGTATGAGCTTCCGCTTCTCGCTACTTCCGCTTCTCATTATGGAGCGTGTGCTTGCGGAGCCGCGGCGAGTACTTCTTGACCTTGAGCTTCTCGCCCCCCGTCTTGCGGCGGAGCGTGTAGTTCATGTCACCAGTCTCCTCGCAGACGAGGTGAATCACTTCGAGTTTTCTCTTGCCCTTCGCCATATCTCTGTCTCTGTGTCGCCTGCGGGGCTCGCAGTCCTTCTTGCGTGTCGCCGTCGGGTGCCACTGCGATTGGTGGCAGGCACCCAGGAAGCGAAAACCTTACCCGCCCGGAGGGCGAAAGGCCAGCGGTCGCTGTGGCCCCGCCGCGACACGTCGTTCGAGTCTCCCTGCAGCAGCGGCCGCTCTATAATCGAAAAGCCTTCGGTTCCACGGGCGGACCTACCGCCAGGGGACGCCTGGGGGGACATTGTCATGTCGAGCCACATTGATCCCGAACCCGTGACGCCGCCTCCTCCGGCCCTCCCGCCACGGCCAACGCCGGCTCAGGCCAACCAAGCCCCCTCAAGGCAACTTCCCCCCCGACCAGCGGCTGCTGAGCAGAGCGCCGCGCAGCCTGCCGACAGTCGCGATGACGACTACCCGCCCGCCCTGGCCGCCGCGGCGGTGAAGCAGGCTCCAGCGTGGGCGATCAGCGTGCTCGTGCACGTCGTTGCCTTACTGAGCCTGGCGCTCGTGGTGAACGAGCCGCCCAAGAAGGAGGTGACGAGGATCATCACGTCGAGCGGCCCTCAGGTCGAAGACGAGTTCACCGAGTTCGAAGACGAGATTCCCGAGCAGCCGCCGCTCGACGTGGTGGCCCCGGCTGCCGATGTCGCCGTCGCCACGGAGGTCGCCGTGGCCCCGGTGGAGGTCATGGCGAATGCCGACGAGCTCGATGCGGCACCACTGGCGGTCGAGTTCACCGACTTCGGCACCGAGACGGCTCCCGCGTCGGACATGATGGCGTCGGTGGGCGCCGTCGGCGGCATGGTGGGCGGGCTCGGCGGCCGTGCCCAGGCGGCCAAGCTCGCCGTTGCCAGTGGCGGTGGCGGCGACACCGAGCAGGCTGTCGATCGCTCGCTCAAGTGGATCGCCATCCACCAACTTCCCGACGGTGGCTGGTCGTTCGACATGACGGACTGCCCGAGTTGCGGTGGAAAGTGCTCCGGATCGGGCCACAGCCGAGCCAAGGACCGCACCGGCGCCACCGCGATGGCGCTGCTGCCCTTCCTCGGTCGCGGGTACACGCATCGCGAGGGGCCGTACAAGCCGACGATCGACAAGGGCATCGCCTTCCTTGCCCAGCGGGCGGTGGCAGGCAAGGGCAAGGTCTACGACGGCAACGGCTGCCTCTATTCGCAAGGCCTCGCCGGCATCGCGCTCTCGGAATGCTATGCGATGTCGCAAGACAATCGGCTGGCGGCCCCCACGCAACTCGCTCTCAACTTCATCATGGCCGCTCAGGATCCCGTGGGGGGCGGTTGGCGATACGCGCCGCGGCAACCCGGCGACACGTCGGCGGTGGGCTGGCAGATCATGGCGCTCAAGAGCGGCAACATGGCCTACCTGCAGGTGAATCCGCTGACGGTGAAGAAGGCGATCGACTTCCTCAACTCCGTCGAGTCACAGAGCGGCGCCCGGTACGGCTACGTTGACAACTCGAACCCCACGCCAGGGCGAACCGCAGTGGGCCTGCTCTGCCGCATGTATCTCGGCTGGAAGAAAGACAACCCCGCGCTTCTGGATGGCGTGGCCTACCTGATGAAGACGGGGCCAACGGCCGATCTCTACTACGACTACTACGCGACCCAAATCATGCACCACATGGAAGGCGAGGTCTGGATCTCGTGGAACAAGCGAATGAAGGAGATGCTCCTCAAGGCGCAGTCCACCAAGGATCACGAGGCCGGCAGCTGGCACGGCGGCTTTGAGAAGGGCCATGCTGCCGAGGCCGCCGGCAGGCTTTACTCCACGTCGCTGGCGACGATGATCCTGGAGGTCTACTACCGCCATCTTCCGATCTACCGCACGCAAGTGGTGGACGAAGAGTTCAAGGAATAGCGCGAAAAAGCCCTCCGGGCCTTTTTCGCTTGAGGCAGTCGAAGGCACAGCCAAGGTGTGCCTTGACTGCCGGCCCGCCGTCCGGGCGGGCCTGTTCGTGCAGCACGCTCAGCCCGTCGCGGGGCAAGCCAAGGTTGCCCCGGACGGGCAACGCCGCCGTCGTGGCGGCGACCGCGCCGTAGCACAGGTTTTCAACCTGTGTAGCCCCGCGCACCCCGCCCTGCGGTTGCCCGGCCGCCGATGCCGATGAACATCGTGGGATCGCGGTGCGCACCTGCCCGGTGCGCCCAATCAGCCCCGGCCACCCAGGCGGCACACTCCACCAGACCGCACCCGGAACGCCGATGAACGAGGGCCACGAGACACCGAGCCGAATCGAGCGGTTGGTCCACAGCCCCGCCGTCCGGTCGACGTACGCCAGCCTCGTCGCCCACGTCGTCATCCTGATCGGCCTGGCACTGCTCTTGATCCCGGCCCGGAAGGACATGCGGCCGCGGCCGATCGTGATCGCCATGGCCGACGCGGAATCCTTCGACGTCGTTCCCGGCGATGCTGCCGGCGGCGGCGAGGTGGGCAGTGACGAAGTCGTGGTACCGCTGGCCGCCGAACCGGCCCTGCCGATCGACGAAGCCGTACCGGTCGATCCACCGATCGTGCCGGTCATCGAGCCGGTGGCGATCGCGCCCGAGGCCCCGGCGATCGCACCGTCCGCACCCGATCCCGTTCCCGCCGAGTCGATCCGGGCGATCGCCACCTCCCTCGCGCCGCAACCGCGCCGCGGATCGACCGTGCCGGGCCAGTCGCCCTTCGAGGGCCGGCGCGGCCCAGCTCGCGGCCACGGCGCGCTTGAGCGGGGCGGGTCGGCAGCGAGCGAGGATGCCGTGGAGCGCGGCCTTGCCTGGCTCGCGCGGCATCAGGCGACCGATGGCTCGTGGCGATTCGATCTCTCAGGCTGCCGCTGCGATGGCGGCTGCCGGGATCCCGGAACCGTGTCGAGCACGACGGCCTCCACCGGCATCGCGCTCTTGCCGTTCCTCGGGGCGGGCCACACGCACGTCGATGGCGCCTACCGCGAGACCGTGACCCGCGGGATCTACTACCTGATGAGCCGCATGCAGCCCACGCCCCGCGGCGGTGATCTCGGCGAGGGAACGATGTACGGCCACGGTGTGGCCACGCTCGCGCTCGCGGAGGCGCTTGGGATGACACACGACCAGGCACTCGTGAAATACGTTCGCGACGCCGTCCGCTTTATCGAAACCGCTCAGGATCTCCACGGCGGCGGCTGGCGCTACCTGCCCGGCCAGCCTGGCGACACCACCGTCACCGCCTGGCAGCTCGCGGCCCTCAAGAGCGCCGGCCTTGCCGGTCTGGCGATCCCGTCGCCAACGATGGACGGTGTCGTCCGCTTCCTCGACCGCGTGCAGGTGCGTCGTGGCGAGGCCTACGGCTATCAGGCTCCGCAGGCCCGCCCCGGCACGTCGGCGATCGGCCTCCTCTGCCGTCTCTACACCGCGTGGCCGAACGAGGCGGTGATCGACCGTGGCCTGACGGCACTCGCCAAGGGCGGCCCCGACCCGGATGCGATCTATCTCAACTTCTACCTCTCGCAGGCGCTCCTCCAACGCGACCATCCCCTCTGGCAACGCTGGAACGCCCGCAACCGCGACCAGCTCGTGGCCCGGCAGGCCGCCCGGGGCCACGAGGCTGGCAGCTGGTTCCTCGCCGACCACGACACGGCGCCCGGCGGCCGAATCGCCCACACGGCGCTCGCGGTGCTCACGCTGGAGGTCTACTACCGGCTGCTTCCGATCTACGGGCCCGACGCGATCGCCAGCGGTTGGTAGGCCGGGGCCGGGACGGGCCTATACTAGTAGTCGGTGGACCTTCAGACGACGTGGATCGCGGGCATGCAACCGGTCACCTACTCCTGGCTCGTGGTGGTGGTGGCCATCGCCTGCGCCGCGATCGGCTGGCTGGGAATCGCCGGCTGGATCGCCGTGGCCGTCGTGATCGCCAGCGTGGGAATGCACGTGGCCGGCAACGCCCTGGGCACGACGCTGCGCGAGGCCGCCGACCGCGACCTCTCGCGACTCCGTCACCGCACCGCCGCGCCGGCTGAGGTGCCGCGGCCGAAGCCGACGCGGCTCGAACGGCGGCAGAGCCTCGGCCGACTCATTCCGGTGTCGGCCGGCATCGGCGCCATGGTCGGCGGTGCCACGGGTGCGGCGGCCCTCGCCACGCTCACCTCGGCCAGCATCGCCGGGGCGGCCCTGGGGGGTGTGTCATCCGCGGTGATCGGCGGGCTCTTCGGGTTTCTTGCAGCGAGTTTCGTCGAGATCATTCGCACGAGCCTCCGCGACGCCATCGCGGCGGAACGCTCGTCCGTCACCGTCGACCGCTGACGTCGGCCTGCGGTGGAACCGCCGGGCGGCCCGTGGTACAACCTCCGATCGATTCACACTCGCTCGGACACCGTTTTCCTGGAGATTTCCCATGGCCAAACCCCATCGCCGCCTCAAGAAGGCGAATCACGGCGCCCGGCCGGCCAACAGCAAGGCTCGCAAGGCCAAGCGCAAGCACATCCGCACCTGATCCAGCGGTCAGCACCGCACCGCCCGAGGACATCCCGTGGCCCCGCGCGATTACATCATCCATCCGAGCGAATACGACCTCGACACGGTCATCGCTGACATCCATGAGATCCGCCGCTGGAACCGGCAGCGGTTCGAGATGGAGCAGTTGACGGCGATCGTGCACGAGGATCAGTCCCGCGGTCTCTGCGTGGGCTACAAGGACGTCACGCCGGACGAGTTCTGGGTCCGCGGGCACTTCCCCGGCGTGCCACTGATGCCGGGCGTGCTGATGTGCGAGGCGGCTGCCCAGCTCTCCAGCTACTACACGCAGCGGCGTAACCTGCTCGACGCCGAAGTGGTCGGCTTCGGCGGCCTCGAGGAGGTGCGGTTCCGCGAGCCCGTCCGGCCCGGTGACCGGCTCGTAATCGCGGTCGAGCGTGTCCGCGTGAGGCCCAAGGCGATGATCGTCTGTCGCTTCCAGGGGCTCGTCCGCGAGAGCATCGTGGTCGACGGCGTCATCAAGGGCGTGCCGCTGCCCATCGAGCTCCTTGCCCAGGTCGACAAGGCCACCACCTGACCGCGGCTCCGCCCGGATCCGCCGCGACGATCCGGTGTCTCTCTCCCCGACCGCCCTGCCATGCCCCGCCGCCCGCCGCGCAAGCCCGATCCATCGGTCGACCTCTCGAGGCATCTGATCCCGCTGGCCTCGCTGCCGGTGCCGTGCGATCCACGCACACTCTTCTCCCGCGACGCACCTCTCGAACTCGAGGTGGGGAGCGGCAAGGGCTTGTTCCTTTCCACCGCTTCAGCCGGAGCCCCTGAGCGAAACTTTCTCGGCGTTGAACTCGCCGCTGGATACGCCCGGCTGTGCGCGAGCAAGCTGGCGGCCGCGGCGACGGCGAACGCCCGCATCATTCAGGGTGACGGCACGTTCCTCGTCCGCAGCCTGCTCCCCGACGCCTGCCTTTCCGGCATGCACGTCTACTTTCCCGACCCCTGGTGGAAGGCTCGCCATCGCAAGCGACGCGTGCTCTCGGAGACCTTCCTGCGGCACGCCGGCCGCGTGCTGCCAGTCGGCGCCACGCTCCATGTCTGGACCGACGTGGAGGAATACTTCACCGAGTCGATGGCCTTCGCGGCGGCGACCGGCCTCTTCGCGCCGCCGCGGGAAGAGTCGTCGCTCGACGCCACGCACGACCTCGACTACCGCACGCACTTCGAACGACGGACGCGACTCGCGGGCCAACCCGTCTGGCGGGCCGCCCTCGACCGCAACGATGCTCCAGCAGGCTGCGAGCGAGAGATCCCACCGGCTCCGCCAAGCCAGCCGACCGATGACCGCGTGTGAGACCTCCTGAGGCGTTCGCGAGGCTCGCGGCCTCTCGTAGCACAGGTTGTCAACCTGTGTATTCCCGGTTCACCTGAGGCTCGGGGCTGCCCATGCCCGTCGCCGGACGCTCGCTGCGCCCATCCTGGGCTTCGCTCGCTCGATGCTGCCCTCGCTTCGCCATCCTGGCTTCGCTCGGCCAGCAACGCCGGCTCCCGGGCACGGGCAGCCCCTCGCACCATCATCGTTTGCATGTGATCCCGGAACGAGAAGCAGCCGGATCGGAGGCACGCGCAGAAGCCGGTGACACTTGTGAACGTCAGACGCCGACATTCCGACCGAGCAGAGAACTCACAAGTGCCGCCGGCGCCGAGCATGCCTCCGGCCGGCTGCGGCGACGACGTCTGGTTCCCGTGTGACCCGGATGAACCGCTACCGGGCCGCCTCGTAGGTTCGTCCGGCCGTACCCCGGGACGTCTGGGCCACGGCGATCTCGTAGAGCCGCTCGCCGGCGGGCGTCGGATAACGACCCGTGAGGCAGGCCTGGCAGAGGTCCGTCGCGTCGAAGCCGATCGATCGCGCCACCGACTCGATCGGCAGGTAGCGGAGCGAGTCAGCCCCGAGCCGGGCCGCCATCGCCGCCTGGGCGGCTTCCGTGAGGATGCCGTCCGGCAGGAACTCCGGAGCGAAGAGCTCGTCGATCGTCGACATGTCGATGCCGTAGAAGCAGGGGGCCACGATCGGCGGGCAGGCGACCCGCACGTGAATTTCTCGGGCCAGCCCGAGCGACCGCATCCGTCCTAGGAGGACCTTCATCGTCGTGCTGCGGACGATCGAGTCCTCGACGAGGATCACCCGCCTGCCCTCGAGCACCTCGCGGAGCGGCGTGTATTTCGTCTCGGCCTTCTGTCGCCGACTCGATGCCCCATCGATGAACGTGCGGCCGGTGTAGCGGTTGCGGATCAGCCCCTCGACGCACGGAATCGAGAGCTGGAAGGCCATCGCGTCGGCCGCCGCCTTGCTCGTGTCGGGAACGGGCACGACCACCGTGTCGCTATCAATTGGCATGGTCTCCAATCGCGCGAGTTCCTCCCCGAGTCGCTTCCGCGAGAGGTAGACGCTGCGGTCGTCCATGGTACTGGCAACATTGGCGAAGTAGACCCACTCGAAGAAGCAGTGCGCCTTCCGCGGCGACTCGGCGAAACGCTCGATGCGCATGCCACCCGCGTCCACGATCAGGGCCGTCCCCGGCTCCAGCGTGCGGATCGACTCGGCTGAAAAGCCGAGGTTGAGGAGGGCCACGCTCTCGCTCGCCGCTGCCACGAGCGATCCAAGGCAGGCATATTCCATCGGCCGGATGCCCAGCGGATCTCGGGCCACGATCAGCCGGCCACAGGCGTCGAGCATGGCGATGTTCCAGGCACCGTCAAACCGGGCGGAGATCGCCGCGAGCAGTTCGACGGGGTTGGGATCGGCGTCGCCCGAGAGCTCCTTGCCGATCACGTGCATGAGCACCTCGGTGTCGTTGTCCCGCGCCAGGTGGTTGTCGTCCGCGGCGAGGATCTCCGCCCGGAGTTCCTGGTAGTTGGCGAGTTGGCCGTTGAACCCGAACGCAAACCACTTCCGCTTCTGGATGTGCGGCCGCTCGAGCGGCTGAGCGTAGCCCCGGTCTTCGGCCCCGCAGGTCGCGTAGCGGACGTGCCCGATCGCGGCCCGCCCCGCGTGCTGCTCCATCAGGCTTTCGTACTTGCCCCGGTGATTCATCCGAAACACCTCGCTCACGCTGCCAACCTCCTTATAGGTCGCGAGCAGCTGGCTGCGGGACGGATTCCAGGCGGTCATGCCCGCCGAGAGTTGGCCTCGGTTTTGGATGTCGAGGAGCATCCGCGGCATCAGCCGTGAAACCTCCTCGGGCCCCTGAGCCGGGCAAAGCGGGCTCGGCTCGCCGCCCGGGAGGTGGTAGATGGCGGCCAGGCCGCACTCATGACGCAGGTCGCTCATCGGCAGGAGGCCTCGGCGGGGCTGGCGGGCACCCGGCGACGATCAATGCCGAGGATGCCCGGCAATCATAGAGGTCGCGGCGGCGGCGGCTCAACCGTCTGGCACCGTGCCGCCGGATTCGAGACGCTGCCGTGCCGCCACGAATCGCCGCCAAACCACCGCGGGTGGCCCGACAGGGTGGGGCGCAGGTACGATACGCGCCATCGCGGCCCCTCATGGCTCGCCCCCGCGCCCCGTCGCCATGACCGACCCGCTCCGTCACGAGATCGCCACCGCCGCTGACCCGATCGTCGTGAAAGTGGGCACCCGTGTGCTCACAGGGCCTGACGGTCTGCTTGATGCCGCCCGGATCGAGTCACTGGGGCGGCAGATCGACGCGGTCGCTGCGGCGGGACGTCGGGTTGTGCTCGTGAGTTCGGGAGCGGTTGGGGCCGGTATGGGCCGACTCGGACTCACGAAGCGACCGACCGAACTGGCGAAGTTGCAGGCGGTGGCGGCGATCGGCCAGAGTTGCCTGATCGAGGCCTACGAGCGAGCCCTCCGCGACCGGGGCCGCCACGTGGCCCAGGTGCTGCTGATTGCTGACGACCTCCAGGACCGCTCCCGCTACCTCAACATCCGGACGACGTTGCTCACCCTCCTTGACCTCGGTGCCGTGCCGGTCATCAACGAGAACGACACGGTGAGCGTGGAGGAACTGCGGACCTCGTTCGGTGACAACGACCGCCTCGCGGCGCTGGTTGCCACCGTTCTTGGGGCGCCCCTGCTGGTGCTGCTCTCCGACGTGGAGGGCCTCTTCGACCGCCATCCCTCGGAGCCCGGTGCCACGATCGTGCCTCACGTGCCGCGCATCGATGCCGCGGTGGCCGGCCTGGCGAAGGACACCCTCGGTGGCCTCTCGAAGGGTGGGATGGCGAGCAAGATCGGGGCCGCCCGGATCGTCACGGAAGCTGGCGGAAACTGCATCGTGGCATCCGGCCGCGATGATGGCGTGATCGAGGCAATCTGCCGCGGCGAGCCGATCGGGACGCTGTTCACGGGCCGGTCCGAGACGATGCCAGCCTGGAAGCGCTGGCTCGGCTGGTCCGCCGACGCCCGCGGAACCGTCGTCGTCGATGCCGGTGCGCGGGAAGCCGTCGTCGCGGGAGGCCGCAGCCTGCTCGCCGCCGGCATCCGCACCCTCGACGGCGACTTTGCCTCGGGTGACGTGGTGGCCCTCTCCGACGACCGCGGCCAGGTCTTCGCCCGGGGGCTCGTCAACTACGCCGCCGCCGACCTCCGGCGGATCGCCGGCCTCCGGACGGAGCGGATCGCGGAGGTGCTCGGCTCGACTCCCTATGCCGAGGTCGTCCACCGTGACAACCTCGCCATCATCGATCGGAGCGGGGCCGACCCGCGGTAGCCACCGACCATGCTCCAAGAACTCCTCATCGTTCTTCTCCTGATCCTCGCCAACGGTTTCTTCTCCGGCGCGGAGATGGCGATCGTCGCCAGCCGGCGGGGCCGCTTGCGGGCGCTCGCGGAGAAGGGCGATCGCCGCGCCCAGGCAGCGCTCGACCTCGCCGCGAGCCCCGATCGCTTTCTGCCCACCGTCCAGATCGGCATCACCCTCGTGGGAACGCTCGCCGCGGCCTACGGTGGCGACCGTCTGGTGAGCGAGTTGACGGTGTGGATCGCCAACCAGGCGCCTCCGGGCATCGCCGCCATGGCCCGGCCGATCGCCCTCACCGTCTTCGTGATGCTCCTCTCGTTTGTCACGCTCCTCCTCGGAGAGCTCGTACCCAAGCGACTGGCCCTGCGGCAGGCCGAGGCATTCGCGCGGCTCGCAGCCCCGGCGATGCAGATGTTCGCCTGGATCGCCCGGCCGCTCGTCTGGGGCATGAGCACGGCCACCTCGGCTGTGATCTTCCTGCTCGGTGGCCGCAAGCAGACCGAGCCCAGCGTGTCGGTTGACGACATCGAGCACCTCCTGGAAACGGGCCGGGCAGAGGGCATTCTCGAGGCGGTCGAACTGTCGGTGGCCAGCGAGGCCCTGCGGCTCGGCGAGCGGAGCGTTCGCGACATCATGCGGCCGCGGATCGACGTTGACGCCCTCGACATCGAGACCCCGCAGGCTGAGATCATCGGCGCCATCGCCATGGCAGGCTACTCGCGGCTCCCGGTCTACGAGGGGTCGCTCGACCACATCATCGGCTACGTCTCGATCAAGGACGCGCTCCGCCATGCCTGGATGGGCTGGCCGATTGAGTTGCGGAAGATGCTCCATCGACCGATCTTCGTGCCCGAGACGATGCCGCTCGACCGGCTCCTCGAACTCTTCCAAAAAGAGCGAAACCAGCTCGCCATCGTGCTCGACGAATACGGTGGCACCGAGGGCCTGGTGACCCTCGAAGACGTCCTCGAGGAGCTCGTGGGCGAGATCCACGATGAGCACCGGCAGGCCGATGCCCACGCGTTCGTGCAGCGGGAGGACGGTTCCTGGCTGGTCGACGGCAGCGTCGCGATCGACGACCTCGTCGACCGCTTCGGTCTCAAGGGCGAACCGCTGCCCCGTGACTACACCACGATCTCGGGCCTCGTGCTTGCCGAGTTGGAACGAATTCCCGCTGCGGGTGACGTGGTCACCTGGCGGGGCCTGCGGATCGAGGTGGTGGACATGGACGGGCGGCGGATCGACAAACTCCTCGTCGCCCGCACGTAGGGCGCGTCCATCCGTGTCGATCAGACTTCCTCAGGGCTGGGGGGCGGAGCGGTCGAGGATGTCCTGGAGCACGAAGGGCGTCGGGAACGGCTCATCGAGTTGCTCGAGGAGCTTACGGTAGCGGCCCACCACCTCGGCGATGTCGTCGCCCGTCAGCGAATCCTCGCGGAGCACCTTCGAGGCGTCGAGCACCTTCCGCCAAGCAGCGAACGACTCCTCGTAGGCCTTCTTCGCCGACTGCAGACGGGCAGCTTCAAACTCCTTGTCGGCCCGCCACGTGCTCTCCCGCGCCTCGAGCGCTGGCTCCGTCACCTCGGCCTCGCAGGAGGCCTTCCAGAAGTCGAAGTTCACGATGTCGCGATACCGTTCGATCATGGTGGCCCTTTCCTGGGCCTCGGTGTACTCGCGGGCAAGTTCCTCGGCCTTGGCCCGCACATCCGCCGGAGCCTGCCTGGCGACCATCTTCCAGGTCACCGCAAGCTCGCCTTCAGCCGTCGACGCGGCCTGCTGCTGGGACTCGTTGCGATCCATCTGCGGCACTTCGAGCGCCTTCCGCTGCTCGTCGGTGAGGGCCGCGCGGCGGCTCTCCTCGAGCGCCTTGAACTGCCCGGGGAGCAGCGTCTCGAGTTCATCGGCGATCACGGCCGCCCGCTTCTCCTCCGACTCGCGGAGCCGCAGCTGGATCGGCACACCCCAGCTCGTGGAAATATCCCGCTCGGCAAACCGGGCGAGCTCCTCGTTGGCAAGCTTCCAGCCATCCTTCGCAGTCGCGCCGAACTCGCCGTCCGCCTCGAGGGCCCGAGCGTAGTTGATCGCCGTCATCATCGGCTCGCTGTGGAAGATGAGCGGCGTGGTCTTGAGCGGCGCCCCTCGATCGACCAACGCCTGGCCGGCGCGGTATTTCTGCCGGCCCACCAGCCAGTTGTCACGTTCGGGCAGCGTGCGGTCGGGATCGTCACGGTCGTGGAAGTCGTCGTCGGCCTTGAACAGCCGCCGATACTGCAGTTTCTCGTCGGCCTTGCCGATCTTCTGGCCGATGAACCAGCCCATGCGGCCAAGCAGTCGCGGCTCCCGCGCGTTGTACGCAATGCCCTGGCGGAGGAACTCGATCCCCTTGATCACCCACGCATACCGGTCGTGGTAGTCGTCGAACTCGACCGAGGTGTTGTAAGAAAGATTGTGGGCCTGGAAGTCCCAGACCGTGTAGAAGTTGGGCTGGAGCTTCGTGATCTGCTCGAGCGTGGCCGAGAGGTTGGTCCAGTCCTCGACCTTCTTGTAGTAGGTGGCACGGTCCCAGAGCAGCGTCACGGCGATGTTCTTGAGTCCCAGCGTCGCGAACCGCATCGTCTCACTCGCCGGGTCGACCTCGCCGAGATTGGCCTGCGAGAGCCCATAGGTCGACCGCAGCCGCGACAACAGCCCGCCGGAACTCGTGGAATCGGCAGGCTGGCTGAGTGCCGAGAGCGGCACCAGGAGCACTGCGATCGCGACCAGGGCCAGGAGCGTGCCCGGCCTCAGCCCCAGCCAGGTCTGCTCACCACGGGAACTCCGCTGCGGTTGGGTCATGACGCCACCTCCCTCGCCTTGAGGCAGAACACGCCTGCGATGAAGCAGGCCAGCGCATAGCCGGCAGCCTCGGCCCCGTGGGCAGCCAGCAGGTCTCCCGGGATGTCGAACCCACCGGCGACGAAATCGCTGGTGCCGAGCGACGCCAGCGATGGAAAGATGCTCGCGGCCAGCCGCATCGGGGCGAGCAGCACCGTATCGAGCACCTTCATCACCTGCACGGCCGGCGTGGGGTCGAGTTCCAGCGTGATGCTCGTCTGCGTGACGATGCGGTAGAGCGATTCGATCGGCCCACCCCCCGGCACGATCGAGGAGTCGCCCGTCACCTGGCTGGTGAACAGGCGGGCGATGAAGTCGCGGAACTGGCCGACGAGGAGCGTGGCGATCGCTGCCACGAGCGCCACCGGCCCGGACAGGAACGTGCTGAACATCACCCCGAGCGCCGTGCAGATCAGCATCGAGTACCAGATGCCGAGGCAGCTCTTGGCGTAGTTCACCGCGAACGACCCGTCGCCGGCGCGGAGGTAGAAGTCGGCCTGTGCCACGCCGTAGTACTGGGCGGGCTCGAGGCACTGCAGCCAGACCTCGATTCGCCCGTCCGACACCAGGTCGGCGAACAGGTCCACCTCCCGCAAGGAGCCATCGGCCATGACCGTGTTGATCCGCCGCGGGATGAGCAGCGAGTCGATCGTGTGCTCGCGGGCGACGATCGGCAGCGACTCGCTCCGCAAGCTGCTTGTCGGATTGCGAACCTGGATCGTCCCGTGAATACCGTCCTCGATGTTTCCTTGGTACGTGCGGAACACGCGGACGATCATCTCGAGCGGGAGCCCGTCGGGAAACCGCTCCGGCGACACGCCCTCGAACGTCCAGATGGCCGCGGCGGCGGAGCCTCCCTCGATGTACTGCCGATACGACCACTCGGCCCCCACGCTGATGCCCTTGATCGAGGGACGCCCTTCACGGTCGAGGAATCGAAGCCTGCCGCGGAGCGGCCGCCGGGCCTCCAGCAAGCCGAGCGGCGCACCCACCGCGTAGGTCCGCTCACCCGTCGCCGTGGTGCCGGTCACCGTGACGCGGTGCCGGTGGCCGTGGGCAGTCTCGGCGACGCCACCACCGCGGCCGTCGAGTTCCACGCGATGCCGATGCCCGCGATCGAACGATGTGCGGCCCTCGGCGCCCGACACCGCTCCATCGCCGTCGGTCACGTCAAAGACGTCGGCCGCGTCCAGCACATGGCCGTGGCTCACGCTGCGAACCACGAACATCCAGCCTGCCAGCCCCATGATCGCCAGCAGAAAGGTGCCCACCGTGGCAAACCCCAGGATCCTGCCGAGGACGATCTCCGCCGTGTGCACCGGCTTCGTGGTCACGGTCTGGATCGCCCGCGACTTGATGTCGGCCGGCAGGCTGAAGACCGCGAGCACGAGCGTCACGAGGCAGACGAGGAGGTTTGTGGCCGCGAGGATGAAGCCCACGTAGAGTCGGCGGGGGTCAACGCTGGCGGGGTCGAGAAACCAGCCGGCAAACAGCAGAATGAGGGCGAACATCGCCAACACGACGAGCACGTTGCGACGCAGCGATTCCTGAATCGCCAGCCGGGCCAGGGCCCAGACCCGCCGCGGGGACGTTGCCAGGATGTCGGCCAGCCCCGCGAGCACGCCCCGGTAGACCCGGTCACCGCCCGCCAGCGGCCCGTTGCCAATCGCCTGAGCGAGCCACGTGAGGATGGCCGCCATGACCGCGGCGACGGCGGCAGCGGCCATGTATTGGAGGATCGCCGGGCCGATCCAGGACGCGAACCTCGGGATTTCCTGTTCCAGGACCATGGGCGACGCTCACTCCGCCCGCGGGGCGGCCGTCTCGGTGCGGCGGGCACGGCGGCCAGGCCGGGCCTCCGTGTCCCGAACCACCTCGAGGAACAGGTCCTCAAGCGTGGTCCTCGGGTTGCCAATATCGATGTCGCCGGCGCCGTGACGCTGGAGGACGGCTTTGACCTCGGCCGCCGCCGCGGGCGACAGCCCGGTGGCCCGGATCTGCGTGACCCCGGTGACGCGGAGAAGATCCTCCACGCGACCGAGTTCCTTCAACTCGCCCTGATGGAGCACGGCGATGCGGTCGCAGACGTCCTCGACGTCTGCCAGCAGGTGCGAACACATGATCACCGTCTTGCCCCGAGCCTTGAGGTCGATGATCAGGTCCTTCATCTCGCGAGTCCCGATGGGGTCGAGGCCGCTCGTGGGCTCGTCGAGGATCACGAGTTCGGGGTCATTGATCAGTGCCTGAGCGACGCCAATCCGGCGTGTCATGCCCTTGGAGTACTCGCGGAGTTGACGCTTGCGATCCCGCGTCAGGCCGACCATCTCGATCAAGGTGGCGGCACGCCGCCGGCGCTCTTCCGGATCGAGGCCGAAGAGTCTGCCGTAGAAATCGAGCGTCTCCTCGGCGTCGAGAAACTTGTAGAGATACGACTCCTCCGGCAGGTAGCCGATCCGCTCATTCTTCGAGACGTCGGTGGCCGCCCGCCCGAAGACGAGCGCCTCGCCCGACGTCGGAAAGATCAGGCCGAGAAGCAGTTTGAGTGTCGTGGTCTTGCCGGCGCCGTTGGGGCCGAGCAGTCCGAAAATCTCGCCCCGTCGCACGTCGAGATCGAGCGGCTTGAGCGCCGTCTTCTTGCTGCGACCCCAGAAATCGCGATAGACCTTCGAGAGGTTGCGGGTCTCGACGACGACGTCGGACGCATCTCGCCGGGGTGCGGATCGGCTGGTCGCCTCGCCCTGCTGGCTCACGCTGATGGTTCCTCGCTGCTCGCTGACCTACGCCGCCAGCCGGCCCCGGTGACCGGCTGAGAGTGTTTTGTAGCGAATCGCCGTGGCCCGTGGAGTGGCCGGTGGGGATTCCCGACAAACACGCATACCGGGCATCTGGCAAAGCTGCCCGGGCGGAATCTCTAGGATACCATTCCTCGCCGCCTTCGCCCCACCTGCGGACGTGGAACGGCAGGCGCGTCCTACCCGGGCGACGACTCACTGGAGGGCTGATGCCGCTTCGCCGACTCATCGACGAGCCGTCGGGCAGCGGTGAGTTCCGCGGGTGTGAAGAACGGCACGTCGGGATCGCCGCCGGCCATCGAGATCACTTCGGCCGCGAGCTGCTCCCACGTGCGGCCGCTGGAGATGTGCCAGGTAGCCGCCTGGGCGACCTTCTGCGAGATGGCCCCGCTCGCGAGCGCCGTCATCACGTCCTGCAGCCGCGGGTCACTCGAGCAGGTGTCGATCGCGGTCATGCGGTACGGCACGCGCGGCGACGGCTCCCGCTTGCCGTGATCGAGGCACACGGTCGCAACTCGGAGCGTTCGCGTCCGCTCGGGGGGGAGCGAGAATGGACCGCCGCCTCCCATACCGCCGCCCATACCGCCGCCCATGCCACCGCCCATCCCGCCACCCATGCCACCCATGCCACCGCCGCCCACGTTTTGAGGCTGGCCACCGATGCCGCCGGCACCGAACCCTCCGGCGCCACCACCCTGCATGCCCATCTGGGCGAGCACCGGGACACCGGCAAACCCGGCAGGAAGCCGCAGGGATAGCGGGCGGTCGCTGCGATTGGTCACGATCACCTGGGCAGATCGCGAATCATTCGGGATGAACTTCACATCGACGAGCCCTGCCGCCTCGGCAGCGAGCACGTCCTGGATTTCAGCGGGCGTTGCCGATGCCATCCGCCTCGACTCACGGGCGAAGACGGGGGCGACGAGCGCCGCCGTCAGAGGCAGCGCGAGGAGAAAACGCATCGTGACCATGATGGAGCCTCACAGTGGCGAGGGCGAACCCTCGCTGGAAGGCAGTCTCGGGCAGGCCGCGATCGGCCGGCGCAGACGCCACGCACTAGTATGCAATCGGATCCCGGCGCAGGAAAAAAGCCGATTTTGACCGTAGAAATCGGTGGTGCCGGATATGCCGGGTATACCGGGAGTCGAAGGCGACCCGGGAAACCAGGATCAACGCTTGGAGAACTGCGTGCCACGGCGGGCACCGCGGAGTCCGTACTTCTTGCGTTCCTTCATACGGCCGTCACGGGTCAGCATCCCACTCTGGCGGAGCGGTTCAGCCAGTTCGGCGTCAAACACCTTCAATGCCCGGGCAATGCCGAGGCGGCACGCGCCCGCCTGGCCGGTCGGACCGCCACCGTCAACGGTGATCGTGACCTTCACTTCGCCACGCTTACCGAGTTGCTCAAGAGCCCCTGCGACGAGCGCCCGATCCTTGACGGTGGGGAAGTAGGCATCGAGTTCACGACCGTTGACGGTGATCTCGCCACCGCCGGCCTTGAGCCGAACGCGGGCCACCGCCGTCTTCCGACGACCGGTCGCAATGATCTCATCGCCACGCCTCGCCGACTTCACGCCCTGCTCAACCGCCATCACGTGCCTCGCTCGCCCTAGAGTTCGAAATGTCTGATATGTCGTTCAAATCCGGCTGATCGTCACCCAGGCCATTCGCGGCCCGTCTGCCCGTCGCTCCCAGCCCCGTTCAGGCACCAAGATCGATCGGCTCCGGCTGCTGAGGCTGGTGAGGATGCTCGCTGCCGGCATACACCTTGAGTTTGTCCAGCATCTTCCGGCCGAGTCGGGACTTCGGCAGCATTCGCCGCACAGCCTCTTCGATGATCAGTTCGGGGCGACGGTCACGGCGATGTTCCGCGGTCTCCGACTTGAGTCCCTGGTAGCCCGTGTACCAGCGATACATCTTCTGCTGCCACTTCTTCCCGCTGAACTCGACCTTGTCGGCATTGATCACCACCACGTGGTCGCCGGTGTCGATGTGCGGGGTGTATGTCGGCCGGTGCTTGCCCATCAGCACCATCGCGATGGCGGTCGCCAAGCGGCCCACGCGACGCTCGCTGGCGTCGACGACCCACCACCGCTGCTCCACCTCGCCGGGCTTGGCCATGTACGTCTTCATCTGTCGCTCAACCGTCCGTCTCTCGGAGTTCTGTGAATGGGACTACCTTCGGCCGCAGGCCGGGAAGAACTGCGGAGATTAACAATGGCTTCCTTCACCAGCAAGCGGAGCGGCCGCAGAACGGCGAAAACGGGCCTGCCAGCGTGGGGACCGGTCACCGCCCCGGGCAGGGACTCGTGGACTCGGGCCCCCGCCGAGGCAAGAATCGACGTCGGCCCTGCCGTTTCATCACCCCTGTCAAACGCTGCCGCATGAAAGTTGCAGTCCTCAAGGAAACCGCCTCGGGAGAACGCCGGGTGGCCGTTGTGCCGGCCGGGGTGCCGGCCCTCGAAAAGGCGGGCCTCACCGTGGCCGTCGAGGCGGGGGCCGGAGTGGCGGCAGGATTTTCCGACGACGACTACCGTTCTGCGGGAGCGACGATCGCCACCCGCGACGAAGCCCTCGCGGCCGACGTCGTCCTGACCGTTCGTACCTGCGGCGCCGCCGGCGACGGTTGGCACGCCGACTGCGAACAGCTGCGGCCGGGCACCGTGCTCGTGGGACTCTGCGACCCGCTTTCATCCACGGACGCCTGCCGGGAAGCGGCTGACCGCGGGGCAACCCTCTTCGCCCTCGAACTCGTCCCCCGGATCACCCGGGCCCAGAGCATGGATGTGCTCTCCAGTCAGGCCAACATCGCCGGCTACCGGGCCGTGATTGTGGCTGCCGCGGCGTTGCCGCGAATCCTGCCGATGATGACGACCGCCGCCGGCACGCTCACGCCCGCCAAGGTGCTCGTGCTTGGCGCGGGGGTGGCCGGCCTTCAGGCGATCGCTACCGCGAAGCGACTGGGTGCACAGGTCAGTGGCTACGACGTGCGGCCGGCGGTGAAGGAGCAAGTGCAGAGCCTGGGAGCGAAGTTCGTGGAACTGCCCCTCGAGACGGGCAGCAGCGAGGCGGCCGGTGGCTATGCCAGGGCGATGGGCGAGGAGTTCTACGCCAAGCAGCGTGACCTGCTCGGCAAGGTGGTGGCCGACTCGGACATCGTCGTGTGCACCGCACTCATCCCCGGCCAGCAGGCGCCGGTGCTCGTCACGGCCGACATGGTGCGGCGGATGCGGCCGGGCAGCGTGGTCGTCGATCTGGCCGCGGAGCGCGGGGGCAACTGCGAGGGATCGAAGCCCGACGAGACCGTCGTCGTGACTGGCGTCACCATCCTCGGCCCCACCAACCTGCCGGCCGAAGTGCCGTTTCACACCAGCCAGCTCTACTCAAAGAACATCGTCACGTTCCTCACGCACCTCGTGAAAGCGGGCCTGCCCACCATCTCGCCCGACGACGAAATCTGCCGCGACACGCTGGTGGCCCACGGCGGCGAACTCGTCCACCCAAAGGTCCGGGAGCGGGCGGGGCTGCCGCCCCTTGCCCCCGTGACCCCGCCACAGCCCTGAACCCCGCGTCACCTCGCACGGAACGCCAGCCATGTCGCCCTCGCTGCTGATCCCGCTCCTCGCCGACGTGGCGGTCGCCGAAGATCCGGCCACCCGGTTCATCCGGCTGCTGACCGTCTTTCTGCTGGCGATGTGGGTGGGCTTCGAGGTGATCACGAAGGTGCCACAGCGGCTCCACACGCCGCTCACGAGCGGCTCCAATGCGATCTCGGGCATCACGGCGGTGGGGGCGATCGTCGTGGCCGGTGCGATGGCCACCCGGTTCGGCTCACTGCTCGGCCTGCTCGCGGTGGTCCTCGCCATGATCAACGTCGTGGGCGGCTTCGTCGTCACGCATCGGATGCTCGAGATGTTCAACCCGAAGAAGAAGTAGCCGCATGTCGAGCCAGGCCTGGATCAACCTCGCGTACCTCGCAGCCTCGATGCTCTTCATCGTGGCCTTCAAGCTCATGACCGGCCCCCGCACGGCCGTGAAGGGCAACTACCTCGGCGCCGCCGGCATGGCGATCGCCCTGATCGCCGCCTGCTGCGAGGGGCCCGTCGTCGAACGGCTGCGGGCGGTCGGTTGGGGCGGCCTCGTCACGGTCGGAATCGCCGCGGCCATCGGCTCGGCCATCGGAGCCGCGATGGCGGTCAAGTATCCGATGACAGGCATGCCGCAGATGGTGGCCCTGCTCAATGGCTTCGGCGGGGCCGCCTCAACGCTCGTCGCCGGCGCCGAACTCTGGAACATGACGGCAGCCGCGAAGAGCGATGCCCCGGCCGTTGCCCAGCTCGCAGCCACCAATCTCGCCCCGTGGACGCAGTTCGCGATCGCCACCGCCCTCACCGGCCTGATCGGCGCCGTCACGTTCTGGGGAAGTTTTGTCGCGTTCGCAAAGCTCGAGGAGTTGCCGCGGTTCAAGCAGGCGTGGACCAATCCCAACCGTCACTGGATCAACCTCGGGCTCGCCGTGGTCACGCTCCTGCTCATCTGGGGGCTGTGCGTCTACCCCCGATCCGTCCTCCTCTACTGGCTGCTGGTGATCGTGGGCAGTGTCCTCGGCTGCACGCTCACGATGCCGATCGGTGGTGCCGACATGCCCGTCGTGATCTGCCTGCTCAACAGCTATTCGGGCCTGGCTGCCGCCGCGGCCGGATTCGTGATCGACAACTCGGTGCTCGTGATCGCCGGGTCGCTCGTCGGCGCCTCGGGGCTCATCCTCACGGCGATCATGTGCAAGGCCATGAATCGCTCGCTCGTCGGCGTGCTCTTCGGCGGCCTCGGCACCACGACCGCGGCCAACGCCGATGACGTCTATGCCGGCAAGGTGAAAAGTGCCAGTGCCGAGGAGATCGCGATGGTGCTCGAAGGGGCCAGTCGCGTGGTGATCGTGCCGGGCTACGGCCTCGCGGTCGCCCAGGCCCAGCATGCCGTCCGCGAACTCGCCAATGCACTCGAGAAGCGGGGCACGACGGTCGAGTACGCGATTCACCCTGTGGCGGGGCGGATGCCGGGCCACATGAACGTGCTCCTGGCAGAAGCCGACATTCCGTATGAAAAGCTCCGGGAGATGGATGACATCAACCCGACGTTCCCGGAGACCGACGTGGTGATCGTGATCGGAGCCAACGACGTGGTAAACCCGGCGGCTCGGACCGATCCGAAGAGCCCGATCGCAGGAATGCCGATCCTCGACGTCGACAAGGCGAGGACGGTGGTGGTGGTGAAGCGGTCGCTCTCACCAGGCTTCGCCGGCATCCCCAACCCGCTGTTCGCCGCCGACAACACGCTGATGTACTTCGCCGACGGCAAGAAGGCGATTCTCGATCTCACGGCGGCTCTCCAGAAGGGCTGAGCGGCCGCCATTCCACCGCAGGATGCCATCCTGCGGCTCCGTGGGTGGCTGCAACACCTGCCCGTCGTACGTGCAGGTTGTCAACCTGCACATGACCGCAGCACCTCGGCCCAGAGCGAGTCGGAGACGAGCAGGCCCTCGCGGGTGAGGCGGATGCAGTCGCCGTCATCGGTGGCGAGGCCGGCATCGATCCAGTGGTGGAGCGGCCCGGCAATCAAGGCGTCGAGATCGAAGCCGCTCGCCGCGCGAAAGGCGGTGCGGGCGATCCCGGCACGGCGGCGGAGGCCCACCACGATCCGCTCGCGGGCCGCGTCCTCGGCCGTCATCGCATCAACATCACCCGTGAAGTCGGCCCCGGCGAGCACCTTGTTCATCCAGGTGGTGGTGGAGCGATGGTTCGTGATGCGCGTGCGGCCGTCGAACCGCGCTGCTCCCGGCCCAAACGCCTCCCACGGCCGGCAGTCCCAGTAGGCCTCATTGTGGCGGCAGCGTCCCTTCGGCTTCGCGAAGTTGGAGACCTCGTAGTGCTCGAAGCCCGCGGCCTCGAGCCGGTCGATCGCAACCTCGAACATCGCCCGCTCGACCGGGTCGTCGACCGGTCGCAGCAGCCCCTTCGCCCGCTGCGACTCGAACGCCGTGCCCTTCTCCCAGGTGAGGCAGTAGACCGACACATGCTGCACGCCAAGGGCCACCGCGGCGGCGAGGTCGGCCTCCACGGCGGCGAGCGACTGGCCCGGTGCGGCCGTCATCAGGTCGAGGCTCACCGTGAACCCCGCCGGCACGAGGAGATCGACCGCGCGGCGAACATCATCGGGGCCGTGATCCCGATCGAGCGCTCGCAGCGTGGCCGCGTCGAGCGATTGGCCGCCGAGGCTCATGCGGGTCACACCGCACGTGCGCAGTGCGGCCACGAGGTCGGGCGTCACGTCGAGCGGATTGGCCTCGACCGATACTTCCGCGCCGGCGACGGGCCGCAGCCGCTCATGCAGCACGGCGAACAGCCGCTCGAGGCCCGCGGGTCCGAGGTGCGAGGGCGTACCGCCGCCGAGGTAGAGCGTGTCGAGATCGAGAGGAACCGGGCATCGCTCCAGTTCCCTGCCGACCGCCTTCACGTATCGGTCGATCAGGTCGTCGCGGCCGGCTACGAGCGTGAAGTCGCAGTAGCCGCAGCGGTGCCGGCAGAACGGCACGTGGACGTAGGCGAATCGGGGCGGTGGCGATAGAGACGACATGCTGCCGTGGAACTGCGAAGGACCGGGAGGGTATGCCGACCCGCGGGAAGTGAATTTACACGTGGGTACCGGTTGGCAACCGGCGCATGAAGCAGGACCAGCCTTGATCCACCGCAGGTTGACAACCTGCGGCTACGTGGGCAGTTCCAACCGGCGGCGATAATCGCAGCCTCACAGCCAGATGTTCAGCCGGCCGTCGAGCATGTCGGGGATCTTCTTGGCGAGGATCCGCCGGATGCGTTCGTCGGTGTACCGAGTCGAGAAATGCGTGGCGATCACCAGTTCGTTGCGGAACCGCTCGCGGCGGGCGAGCAGGTCGTCGAGGTGCATGTGGCCGAACTTGTGAATCTTTTCCTTGCGGTGGGAGTGGGCCACGAAGGTGAGCTCCGTGATCAGCACCTGCGCCTCGAACATCGCCGGGCAGCGGTCGAGGCCCTCAGGAGAACTGTCGCCCAGGTAGGCCACCAGTGGCGTCCGCAGCTCCTGCGTGACGTCCACACCCGAGAGCCGGAGATCCCGGATCTTGTCGCCGGGCAACCCCTGATACTCGTGCTTGAGCTTCCGCCGCCGGTCCCAGACCACGAAGCCGACGCTCGGAATCGTATGGCAGGTGCCCGACACCGTGACCACGTGCTCGCGGGAGAGCTCGATCTCATCGCCGGGCCGTGCAGGCAGGAGCGTGCAGGGCAGCCGGCCGCGGTCGAGCCGGCTCACCGCCTTGAGCAGCCGCTCGATCGGTTCGATCGCCGATTCTGGAAGGTAGATCGTGGGCGGCTCCATCTTCATCATCCGCCGCCGGGCCACATAGACGGGGAGCGCCGCGATGTGGTCGAGGTGGGTGTGCGTAATGAACCACGTGGCCGTGGCCATGAAGCCCCAGGGCTGCGAGCCGAGGTCGAAGCCAAGCTTGAGCTCCGGGATCCGCCAGCAGCTCTGCACCGCGGCCCGCGAATAGCCCTCGATCGTGAGCCCCTTGTGGACGAGGGTACGGTAGGGCGAGTTGTCGATCATGCGGCGTCGGTCGGTGGGGTGGTGATGGCGGGGTGTCGCGGCGATGGGGGTTCGAGCCAGATCTCGTCGAAGAGTTGTTCCTGCCTGGTCGCAAGCTTTCCACGGCGCACAAGCTCGAGCGCCGCAAGAAAGATGCCGACGATCCGCGATCGGGGCATATCGTCATCGAAGAGGCTCGTGAATGCCACCCTCCCCTGCTCCGCCACGAGCGCCTCGATGCGGGCGGCATGCGTCTCGATCGGCGTGTCATCGTGGACGATCTGCCGTGGCCGCCGCTTCTCCCGCTTGGCCATCACCCGTGACATCGCCCCGACGAGGTCCCAGACGTGGACGTCGGCGATCGCAACCTCCGCCGGTGCCGCCCTGCCGGCCGTGTCGTCCGCAGCCTGCCTCGCGAACCGCAGTTCCCAGTGCCGCGCCCGATCCTCGAGCATCGTGGCGGCGTCGCGGTACTGCTTGTATTCGAGCAGCCGCTGCACGAGGTCCTCGCGGACGAGCTCGACCGGCTCCTCCGTCTCCTCGGGACGTGGCACGAGGGCCCGGGCCTTGATCTCGAGCAGCACGCTGGCGAGATCGACGAACTCGCCCACCTGCTCGATGGCGAGGCCCTCGAGCACGTCGAGGTAGGCCACAAACTCCGCCGCGATGGCGGCGATCGGCACCTCCGTCACGTCCACCTCGTGCTTCTTGACGAGATAGAGGAGCAGGTCCATCGGCCCGGAAAAGACATCGAGGTCGACTTTGAACTCCACAACCACCTCGCCGCCGCACCGCGTGACTCGTGCCGAACGCCTGCGGGCAATCATAGGGAACCCCTTCCCTCCGCTGAACGCCGGATTCGACGGTAGACTCGCCGTATGGACACCGACCGCCTCTGGGCCCCCTGGCGACTGGGTTATGTGCAGGGTGCTGCCGCCGCCGCTGAACCCGACGTCGGGACGCCCGCCTGGCGGCCCGGGGCTGATCACGCCTGCTTTCTTTGCAGGGCCGCAGCCGTCGCCACCGCACACGATCGCGTTCTCGGCATCGTCGAGCGGACACCGCTGTCGATCGTGGTGACGAACCGCTATCCCTATGCCAATGGCCACCTGCTCGTGGCCCCGCTCGACCACCGAGCCTCGCTCGTCGACCTGCCCGACGACGTGCTGCTCGACCTCCAGCAGCGGATCGTCGCGTGGTGCCGAACGATGACACGATCGATGCAGGCTCAGGGCTTTAACGTTGGCTTGAACCTCGGTCCCGTGTCGGGCGCCGGCGTGCCGGGGCACCTGCACTGGCACATCGTGCCGCGGTGGCCAGGCGACGTGAACTTTATGCCGGTGGTAGCGGGCGTGCGGGTGCTGCCCCAGTCGCTCGACGCCCTCTGGGAACAGCTCACCAAGGCCGCTGCGGAGGATCCCGCTTGACCGCGAACGCCTCCGGCTGGAGCCAGCCCGACTGGCGGACTCGCGAGAGCCTCCTGCTCGCCCCGTGGGCGATGCACGCCGTCGATTCGGCGGGCCGCGTCCATCCCGAGCCCCCTCACCAGTTTCGCAGCCCCTACCAGCGCGACCGCGACCGGATCGTTCACTCAGCGGCGTTTCGGAGGCTCGCCCACAAGACGCAGGTCTTCACCGGCTACCACGGCGACTACCACCGCAGCCGGCTCACGCACACGCTCGAGGTGACGAGCATCGCCCGCACCCTCGCCCGCGCGCTCGCCCTGAATGAAGACCTTGTCGAGACGCTGGCGCTCGCGCACGACATCGGCCATCCGCCGCTCGGCCACGCCGGCGAGGACACGCTCGCCGAGTTGCTCCGCGACGAGGGGGGCTTCAACCACAACGCCCAGGCGCTGCGGATCATGGAGTTTCTGGAGACCCGCTATCCCGAGTTCCCGGGCCTCAACCTCTCCCGCGAGGTGCTCGACGCCCAGGCGACACGAAAGAAAGACGGCACCGCTCCCGCGCCGCTTCTCGAGGCCCAGGTGGTCGATGCCGCTGACTCGATCGCCTACGACACCCACGACGCCGACGACGCCGTCGAACTCGGCCTGGTGACGCTCGAGGAGCTCTCCGCATTACCGCTGGTGGCCGACGCCGCCGCCCGCGTCGCAGCCCGCCACGGGAAACTCTCGGGGACCGACGCCCGCCGGGCAATCCTGCACGAACTGGTCGATGACCAGGTTGCCGAGTTGATCCGCGAGACGAGATCCACGATCGACGCCTTGGGGATCGACTCCGTGGCCAAGGTGCGGCAGGTGTATCGCGGCAGCGACGGCGTTCCCGGCCGCCGGATCGTCGCCCATGCTCCCGATCTCGCGGCTGGCAAGCGGCAACTCGAGCGGTTCCTGTTCGAGCGGGTCTACCGCAGCGGCAGGGTGCTGGAGGTGCGGGTGCCGGCCCAGCGGAAACTGACCGAACTCTTCGAGTGGTACGCGGCCCATCCCGACGACCTGCCGGCGGGATACCGCCACCGGACTGAAACGCTTGGCCTCCGCCGCAGCGTGGCCGATTACATCGCCGGCATGACCGACCGGTTCCTGGAGTTCGACCACCAGCGACGGCTGGCGGGCTCTTCTCGATAGCACGGACCGCGTGGCAGGCGAAGGGGTCGGGGCGAGGCTGGCGAGCGTCGGCTATCCTGCCGTGGGCGAGCCAACTCGCACCGCCCCGGAGCCGGGTTTGGCTCAGGCGGCGGCGCCCCCCGGGGGTCGTTGGTAGACTTTCTCAAACTCGTCAGTCTCGCGGCTGATCGCTTCTCGCCCCGCACGGTTTCCGACCATGGCACTGCTCGTCCTCCGCGCGATCTTCGTGATGGTGTCGGTGGGGATCGCCGTGCTCATCTTCAACTCCCCGGCGGTGCAGGCATCGCCGACCTGGGTGCCGTGGGCGATCCTTGCGGGCATGGTCGCCCTGCCGCTCACCGTGATCGGCTTCGACGGATTGATCCGCCGCAAAGAGTTGACCACGATCACGGCGATTTACTTCGGCCTCCTGATCGGCGTGTTCCTCACCTACGTGACGATGCTCGCGCTGCAGCCGGTCATGCCCCTGAGCCAGAACGATCCGCTCCACTCCTGGCTCCCGCTGATCGTCGGCTCCGTGCTCTGCTACATCTGCACGAGCCTGCTCATGCAGACCCGTGATGACTTCCGGTTCCTGATCCCGTATGTCGAGTTCGCCCGCGACGTCCGCGGCCTCAGGCCCAACGTGCTCGACGCCTCGGCGATCGTGGACGGCCGGATCGCCGACCTCGCCGAGGCGGGCGTGTTCGAGAGCCGGTTCGTAGTGCCGTCGTTCGTGCTCGACGAGCTTCAGGTGGCCGCCGAATCAAGCGACCGCCAGAAGCGGACGAGGGGCCGCCGCGGCCTCGACGTGCTGGCCCGACTCCGGGAAAACGACGCGATTGACATCGACGTCATCAGCCCACGGCAGGAGTCGCACGACGAGCTCTCGACGGAGACCCGCGTGATCGATCTTGCCCGCGAACTCGGCGGCCGCATCATCACGGTCGATCTCAGCGCCGCCAAGCTCGCGGGCGTCCGCACCGTGCCGGCGATCAACGTCAACGACGTGGCCGCGGCGCTCAAGCCGTCATTCGTGCCGGGTGACGCGGTGAGCGTGCGGCTCGTCAAGCAGGGCGAGGAGCCGGATCAGGCAGTTGGGTATCTCGAGGACGGCACGATGGTGGTGGTGGAGAACGGCCGCGACCAGATCGGCCACACGGTCCGCGCCAGTGTCACCAGCACCCTGCAGACCTCGGCAGGCCGGCTCGTCTTCGCACGGCCGGCGTAGTCCGTCGCCGTGCCGGACCGCGGCTCCCTGTCACCCGTCGACCATGCCCTCCCCTCGCCACAGTTTTTGCTCGAGCAGCCTCATCCTGGCGGTCAGCTGGACGGGCGTCGCATCCGCCTTGGCCGAGGATCATCCGGGCCTCGCGATCTACCGAGAACACTGCGTGCGATGCCATGGCGAGAATGGTGTCGGCACGGCCGGCGTGCCGGACCCGCTCATCGGCGAACGCTCCATCAACCAACTCGCCGCCTACATCGACGAGACCATGCCCGAGGACGATCCGTCGCGGGTCGCGGACGAGGCCGCCCGACAGGTCGCTGAGTTCATCCACACCGCCTTCTATTCCCCCGTCGCCCGCGACCGCCATCGGCCGGCGCGCGTCGAACTCTCCCGGCTCACCGTGCGGCAGCATCGAACCGCCCTCGCTGACATCGTGGGCAGCTTCCGCAGAGATGGGCCCGCCATCGACGCGGCGCGAGGCCTGAAGGGGGAATACTTCAAGACCGGCGAGTTCAAGCGTCGCGAGGGACTCGTCTTTGAACGGACTGATCCGGCGATCGCCTTCGACTTCGGCACGGCCGGACCGGCACCAGGCGCGATCGAGCCGACACGGTTCGCAGTCCTCTGGACCGGAGCGATCGTGCCAACGGAAACCGGCGTGCACGAGTTTGCGATCCGCACCGAGCAGGCCGCGAAACTCACGCTGAACGGCGACCCCGACGACACGGCCCTGATCGACGCCGCCGTCAAGTCGGGAAGCGACACCGAGTACCGGGCTACCGTCTTCCTCCTCGGCGGCCGGACGTACCCGCTCACGCTCAAGTTCTGGCGGGCGAACCAGGGTGTCAAAAAAGAGGAAATCGAACCGGCACCGCCGGCATCGATCCGGCTGCTCTGGAAGCCCCCCCACGGCACGCTCGAGACCGTGCCGGAACGAGCGCTGATTCCGAGCGATACCCCACAGGTCTTCACACTCACAACGCCGTTTCCGCCCGACGATCGGTCGATCGGCTACGAGCGCGGCACGAGCGTGTCGGAGGAGTGGCTCGCGGCCACGACTGCGGCTGCGATCGAGACCGCCGACTATGTGCTTGGCCACGTCGAGCGACTCGCTCACGTAAAGCGCGACGCGCCAGATCGCGAGGCACGCCTGCGGGAGTTCGCCGCGAGGTTCGCCGAACGGGCGTTCCGACGGCCGCTCACCGACGACCTGCGCGCCCTGGTCGTCGACAGATCATTCGCCGACGCTCCTGACCTCGACACGGGCCTCCGCCGGTCGCTCTTGGCGACGCTCGGCTCGCCGCGGTTTCTCTTTCGGGAAGCCGGCGGAGCCGATGACGCCTTCACCGCGGCTGCGCGGCTGTCGTTCGGACTCTGGGACTCGATCCCCGACGCGCCGCTGCGGGAGGCCACAGCCCGAGGTGAACTGACGACCACCGACCAGATCCGCGGCCAGGCGGAGCGGATGGTGCAGGACCGGCGGACTCGGGCCAAAGTCCGTGACTTCCTCTTTTCGTGGCTGCGGGTCGATCTTGGGCCCGAACTCGCCAAGGATCACTCCCGTCATCCCGAGTTCACGCCGGAGGTGGCGGCCGACCTGCGGACGAGCCTCGAACTGTTTCTCGACGACACGGTCTGGGGTGGCGGGGACTTTCGCCGCCTGTTCACCGACGACGAACTGCCCGTCAACGGCAGGCTGGCGCCGCTCTACGGCGCGACGCTGCCCGCAGACGCGGGCTTCACCCGCGTCCGTCTCGACGACGGCCGGCGGGGCGGCGTGCTCTCGCATCCGTATCTGATGAGCGTGCTGTCGTACCCCGCCTCCACGTCGCCGATCCACCGTGGCGTGTTCCTGGCCCGCAGCGTGCTGGGCAACACCTTGCGGCCTCCACAGGAGGCGATCGCGCCGCTGCCACCGGAGCAACACCCCGACCTCACCACTCGAGAGCGGGTCGCACTGCAGACGAGCGGCGTGGCCTGCCAGACCTGTCATACGCTGATCAATCCGCTCGGCTTCGCACTGGAGGAGTTCGACGAGATCGGTCGGTACCGTACCGCCGAACGATCGGCGAAGGACGAGAGGGCGATCGATGCTTCGGGTTCCTACCAGCCCCGCACAGGTCCGCCCGCCACGTTCCGCGGCGGACGCGAACTCGGAGCCTACGTGGCCGACAGCCACGACGCGCAGGAGGCCTTCGTCCAGGCGTTGTTCCACGCCTTGGTGAAGCAGCCGGTGCGGGCCTGGGGCACCGATACGCTCGAAGGGCTCACGAGGTCGTTCGCAGCGTCGGGGTTCGACATCCGTCGCCTGCTGGTCGATATCATGGAGGTGGCGGCGGTGCCGCCGCGGCTCGACGTCGCCTCCACGCCCGACCCGGAGCCCACCCCATGACCCTGCCCGGCACTCTTTCGCGCCGCGATCTGCTGCGACGTCTCGGCGTCGGGTCGGCGGTGCTGCCCTTCCTCGGCAACCTGCCGAGCCTGGCCGTGGCGACGGCGTTGCCGAAGCAGCGGCTGGTGGTCGTGTTCAGCCCGGATGGCGTGGTGAAGAAGAACTTCTGGCCGGCCGAGTCGAGCGCTTTCGGCAACCGCGACCTGCCGCCGATCCTCGCCCCCTTCACTCCCTTCAAGGACCGGCTCCTGACGCTCAAGGGAGTCAATAACAACGTCACGGGCGATGGCGACGGCCACATGCGGGGCATGGGATGCCTGCTCACCGGCATCGAGCTCCTCCCTGGCAACGTGCAGGGGGGCAGCGACACGCCGGCCGGCTGGGCGAGCGGCATTTCGATCGACCAGGAGATCAAGCACCACCTGCAGGCGAGCCCCGGATTGGCCACGCGCTTTGGCTCGCTCGAGTTCGGCGTCCTCGTGCCCAACAAAGCCGATACCTGGACGCGGATGGTCTACGCCGGCCCCAACAAGCCCGTGGCGCCAATCGACGATCCCTACCAGATGTTCGCGAAGCTCTATGGCGAAACGAGAGACCGCGAAAGCCTGCGGAGCGTGCTCGACGAGGTCCGCGAGGATCTGGCCCGCGTCACCGCCGCGCTGCCCACCGAGGATCGGCGGATTCTCGAGGAGCACGCGGCGCTCGTCCGCGGCCTGGAGCGCGACCTCGCCGACCAGCGCTCCACCGTCGCACACCCCGTGCCCGCACTCGAGCAGGGTGTGATCGAGCAGAATGATCAGATGCCGAGGATCAGCCGAATGCAGATCGAGCTCCTCGTGTCGGCGCTCTCCGCCGACTTCACCCGGGTCGCCACGCTGCAATACACCAACTCCGTCGGCCAGCCTCACATGACCTGGCTCGGTGTCGACGAGGGCCAGCATGAACTCTCCCACGAGCCCAACTCCAACGAGGCGGCGCAGGAGAAACTCACGAAGATCAACACCTGGTACGCGGGCGAAATCGCCCACCTCGCACAGCGGCTCGCCGAGACGCCCGAACCTGGGGGCGACGGTTCGCTCCTCGACCATACGACGATCGTCTGGACGAATGAACTCGGCGAGGGCAACTCCCATTCCCGCGACGACATTCCCTGGGTGCTCGTCGGCGGTGGCCTCGGGTTCACCACCGGCCGCGCCCTCGAGTTTCCGAGCGTGCCGCACAACCGCTTCCTGATCACGCTCGCCCACGCGATGGGTCACACCAGCCTGATTCGGTTCGGCAACCCCGACCACTGCGGCGAGGGCCCACTGACGGGCCTTGCCTGACCGGCGGGCAGCCATCATGCTGCCCGAGGCATGACAGCCTCCCCGCCAGCCGCCGACGCCCCCGCTCGCGCCGTGGAGGCGATCGCGACAGCCCGCCACCCGCTCCTCACCGGGCTGGTTGCCGCGAATGCCGCGGTCGCAGTGGCAGCTTGCGACCTCGCCGAGGCGGCGGGCGCGGCGATCGATCCAGGATCGCCAGAAACAGCCCGTGTCTCGGGGCCCATCTTCGCCAGGATCGGCGGGGTGATGGCGGCACCGGAGGAACTCCGGGACCGCGCCGATCTCGCGATCCTCTGGTTCTGCGATCCCGAGCGGTCGGCACCAGGATTCGTCGAGCGATTCGTCATGCGGCCGGTCAACGGCAGGCCGCGACACACGATCGCCGTCGGCCCAGCCGACGGGCACATGAACGGGACCCATCACCGCCACTGTGGCATCGCCGCCACTGCCGCCGTCGATCTCGCCCGACTCGTTGAGGCCGTGGTGCGCGATGTCGCCATCGAAGAGGCCGCGTGCAATCCGGCGGTGCTCGACGCGGCACGGGAGATCGCAGCTGCCATCGCCGCCGCCCACACGGTGGCAATCGTCACCGACTGGTTGGCCGACGACGTGGGACTCGCCGCCTGGAGCACCGCATCGCTCGTGCGGGCGGTGGCGCATGAAAAACCCGCCTTCGAAGTGCCGCTCGGCGATCGAGACGACGCCGCGGTGGCCGCCTGCACGTGGCGGTATGGCGCGGCCGGGGCGATCGAGCGGGCCGACCGCCACGGGGGCCGCTTTCTCCCTGCCGAGGCCGATGCCGTGCGGCTGCTCGACCGCCGCGAGGTGGACTGCGTGGTTGTCGTGGGCGAGGCCACCGCCAACGTCGCGGCGGCGATCGACCGCGCCGCCGGAGCCGTGTCCGTCGTGCGGCTGGCGGCCGATGCATCAGCGCTGCGGTCGCTCGCAGCCCGCATCGCCGCGTCGGGAGCGACCGCATGACACCAGCCACGGCCGACCGCCTCGTGCTCGCGCAGGGCACGATCCACGATCCCGCCACGGGCCGAGATGGCGTCATCGACGACATCTGGATCGAGCGAGGCACGATCGTACCGCGGCCCGCCGATGCCCGCGGCTTTCATCGGATCGACTGTACGGGCCTCGTGGTCATGCCTGGCGGCGTCGATCTCCACAGCCACGTCGCGGGGCCAAAAGTCGGGTTCGGCCGCCGGATCGCGCCGCAGCTCGCCCGCCGCGAAGGCGCGCCGGCGGCGGTGCCCACGATCCATGCCACCGGCGCGGCCTACGCCGCCCTCGGCTACACCACCGTCTTCGATGCCGCCATCGCCACCTCTGCGGCTGCCATGGCCCACCTCGAACTCGCCGATCTGCCGATCCTCGACAAGGGGATCTATCTGCTCGCGGCCGACGACACCGCGGTGCTCGCCGCGCTCGCCCGTGGCGACGCCCGCGAGACCGAGCGGGTCGTGGCCGCTGCAGTGACCGCAGGCCGCGGCTGGGCCGTGAAGGTCGCGAATCCCGGCGGCGCGGCGTTCTGGCGGCAGGGCCGCGGCGACCACCACGACCTCGACGCGGCGATTCCAGGCCATGACCTCACGCCGCGGCTCCTGCTGGAGCGGCTCGCCAACGCCGTGCAGGCGATTGGCCTGCCGCATCCGCTCCACGTGCACACGGCGAACCTCGGTCTGCCGGGCAACTGGCGGACGCTCCTGGAGACGATGCGGTCGCTCGACGGCCGGCGCGCCCATCTCGCCCACGTGCAGTTCCACAGCTACTCGGGCGGCGACCTCGACGAGGGCTCGTTCGGCTCGGGCGTGGCCCCGCTCGTCGAGTTCTTCAACGCCCACGACTCGCTCACGCTCGACGTCGGTCAGATCCTGTTTGGCGAAACGGTGGCGATGACGGGCGATTCAGCCGCCGCGGAACACCTCGCCCACGCCACGGGCGTGCCCTGGGTCGCGCACGATCTCCACCTCTCCGGGGGCTGCGGCGTGCTGCCGATCGCCTACAAGGAAAAGAGCCTGATCCATGCCTGGCAGTGGGCGATCGGCCTGGAGTGGTTTCTCTCGGCGAGCGATCCCTGGCGGGTCGCGCTCACCACCGACCATCCCAACGGCGCCCACTTCACCGCCTACCCGCATCTGATGGCGCTGTTGGGCGACGCCGCCTTCCGCCGGGCCGCCTTCAACCGCATCCACCCGGCCGTGCGGAAGCGGAGCCCGCTGAAGGATCTCGACCGCGAGTATTCGCTCCAGGAGCTCTGCATCGTGACGCGGGCCGCCCCGGCGCGGATCGCGGGCCTGAAACACAAGGGCCATCTCGGCCCGGGTGGCGACGCCGACCTCACGCTGTATCGCCCCGACCGCGACCTCGCACGGATGTTTTCGATTCCGGCGAAGGTGTTCAAAAACGGCGTGCTCGTGGCGGAAGAGGGCCACCTCCGGGCCATGCCTCCGGGCACCACGCTCTCTGCCACCTGATCAGGCGAGTTCGTCAATCGCCGCCGCGAAGCCGGCGATCATCCGCGCGACCGGAAACGACTCAATCGCCCGCGCCCGCGCCGCAGCACCAAACCGCACCGCCTCGTCGGGCTTCTCGAGCAGGTGGAACGCCCGCCGCGGAAACTCGCTCTCGGGCAGCGGCGGCACGATCCAGCCCGTCTCGCCGCTCACCACCAACTGGCGGGCCGAATCGCTCGCCACCGCCACGGCCGGCACGCCCCGTGCCATCGCATCGAGGATCACGCCGCCGCAGGCCGTCGCGCCCGACTGCCAGACGTAGCTCACCTGGCCGAGCAGATCGGGCAGCAGATCGCAGTGCGGCATCACGAACAGCCGCTCGGCCAGTTGCTGCACGCGAGCCCGCCGCCAGAGCCTACGCACCTGCGGGCCGCCGCCGACCAGCACGTGCTGCATGCCCTTGCGAACCACGCCCAGTTGGTCGATGCCCCAGACGAGCTGCTCGAGGCGGGATTGCGCCACCAGCGGCATCACGGACAGCGTCCAGGTGCAGTCGGGATCGAGGCCAAGCCGCGCGGCGATCGCCTCACGGGCAGCCCCCGTCCCTTCGTCCGCCACGATGCCGGGGGGCACGGTCGATAACCGGCCGGCGGCGACGCCGCGTTGCCGGCATGCCTCGGCCACGATGTCAGATGTGGCCACGACGCGATCGCTGCGGCGCAGCCCACGGCCGAGCATGCCGCCGCGCGGCGGCACCGCCACGTGGGCCACCGTGCGAAGGCCTGGCGCGGAGAGCCGGGCCACGGCGGCCATGAACGCCTGCCGCCTACCGAACGAGACGAGCGTGCCTGCACCACGTCGGCGCACCAAGCCGACGAGCCGCGCCATCGCGGCCACGTCGGGCACGGGTCGCCGGCCGATGGCATGCACCGGCAGCCCCGCGTCACGGAGCCGCGCCGCCAAGCTCCCGCCGGCCGACGTGATCGCGACATGCACATTCCTGCCATCGGCTGCGAGCCCGCGGGCGAGCAACTCCACCTGCCGGCCGATGCCGACGGGGTCGAGCCCACGAACGGCGATCAGGAGCGGCTGGCGGGCTCTGTGCATCGTGCCTGTGAGGCGCGGGCGGCGGCGATGTCGTCATCGTCGAGGGCCGCAAGGTGCGGAAGGTGCCGCAGGTCACCGTCGAAGTCGAGACCGTAGCCCACGACGAACTTGTCGGGGATCTCGAAGCCGACGAAGTCGGGATCGATGTCCACCTCCGACCGGCCGGTCTTCCTGAGGAGCACGAGCGACCGCACGCTGGCCGCCCCGCGGCGGCGGAGTTCCTGAAGCAAGGCCTTGAGCGTGTGGCCGGTGTCGAAGATGTCGTCCACCAGCAGCACGTTCTGGCCAGACAGATCGGGAAGGAGGTCAAGCCGCAGTTCCAGTTCACCGGGTCGCGTGGCGGTGCCGCGATAACTGCTCGCCCACACCATGCTCACCGTCACCGGCCCCTCGAGGCGGCGGATCAGGTCGGCGACGAGCACGATGCTGCCCGTGAGCACGCCGACGACGACGAGCGGCCGGCGGCCGACCTCGCGCTTCACGTCGTCGGAGAGCCGGCCAATGCCGGCGGCGAGTTCGTCGGCCGAGAGAAGGATTTCCATCGTGTCGCGGTCCTGCGAGTCGTGTGCCGCCCCGTGGAGCCTGGTGGCGGAACGAGCAGGATAACGGCCCGACGGTCGGCTAGAATAGAGGCCGCTTTCCCCCGCTTGGCCGCTTCCCAAATGCTTCCTCCGCGCGCCCACTGGTCCGTGATCGAGGTCGGCGGGCATGCCTGCGAACTCCACACGCCTCCCGATCCCCTCCCGGGCCGGGCGGTCGTCTACCTCCACGGCGTCCGCGAGCGGTGGCTCCAGGACATGCCGGAGCTCACGGCCCTCGTGGAGCAGCACAGGCTCCCGGTGATCGCACCGCGGGCCGGACGCTCGTGGTGGCTCGACCGGATCGTGCCCTCGTTCGACCGTGACATCACGCCCGAGCGGTACGTAACCGAGACGATCCGCGGCGAGGTGGCACGGCGTTTCGGCGTGGAGTCTCCGGGCATCGCGCTGGTGGGCACGAGCATGGGAGGCCAGGGGGCGCTGCGGATCGCCTACCGGCACCCGGCAGTGTTTCCGGTGGCCGCCGCGATCGCGCCCGCGATCGACTTCCACCAGGCGATGCGGCAGGCGGGCGACCGCGATGACGGCGAATACTACGACACGCTCTGGCAGCTCTTCGGCGACGTGGAGCGGGCCCGGCAGGATACCGCGATCCTCCACGTGCATCCGCTCAACTGGCCGCGGCATCAGTGCTTCGCCAGCGACCCCGAAGATCTTCACTGGCACGACGGCGCCGCGCGGCTGCACAGCAAGCTGGTGGCACTCGGCATCCCGCACCGTGCGCTGCTCGAGCCGCGAGGCGGCGGACACAGCGTCGAGTATTACGACAAGGTCGCAGGTGACGTGATCCGGTTCGTGCTCGACGCACTCGACCAGGAGTCGCGCCGGCTGGCGTAGCACGGGCTCCTCGTAGCACATGTTGTTCACCTGTGGCACACCAGCGTTCACGACCGATCCCGTCCAAGCCCAACGCCGTCAGGCGTGGGACGCGGTCAGGATGAACACCGTCCAGCGTGAACGCGCCCGAGGCCTCACGGCCTTCGGCTTTCACGAGGCGCTTACGTGCCGGGCACGCGAGGCGGCGTAAGCGGACGCGGCCCGCCACCACCGCCGGGAAAGCCTCCCGGCACGCCGCCACCACCGCCACCACCACCGCGAATCTGGTCAAGATCGAGGAACCGTGCATCCTCGATGTCAACCTGGTTGAGCGTCCGCCAGTAGAGGATCTTGCCCGCCGACGCGGTCGACGGCTGCGAACCGGCCTTGAGCTGGCGGAAGAGTTGGGCATCGCTGCGGCCGTCGCCTTCGAAGACGAGCAAGTCTTTCGCCTCGCTCCACGTGAGCCTGGCACTCCGCGCGGTGAATGATTCCCCCTCGACGAGCACGTTGCCGCTGGCACCGAGTTCCATGCTCGACCGCTGGCGGCCGGGCATGGGCGGCGCCTGGCCGACGCCGAGCATGTCGCAGTCGATCGTCACGGCGCTCTCAGGCAGACCGCCGGCCGCATGGGGATCGAGCGTGTCGCCCCGTTTGGCGATCGGCCCCCAGATCGCCTCGACCCGCTGGTGAAACTCCATCGTGCGGCGGTGGAGGTTGCCCCGCAGCCCCTTCTGAAAGTCGACGCCAAGATACGTCAGTTCGCTCGCCCGGCGGGTGGTGGCGACGGGCTGCGCGGCCACGGGCTGCCCCTGCGGACCAGCCGGCAGCGACATCTGCGGCGGCTGACCGGCCCTCGTGCTCGCGAGTCGGCCGGGGCCTGATCCGGTGACGTCCCCTGTGAGGCGGTCGATCACGAGATCACGGACAAAGAGTTGCTCGGCCGACTTCTCGCCGACGTCGTCGACCGATTCGCTCACGAGCTTCACGCCGGCGCCGCAGGCGATCCGGGCAACCTCGGGCTGTTTGCCGCTGCGGGGCGAATCGCCCGCCGCAAACTCAAATGGCCTGTCGAAGATCACATCGAGCGACCCCGATTGGAGTTCGGCCGACGCTCCCTTCGCGATCACCGTGTCGATGAACCGCGCCTTCTGGCCGTCGAAGTCGAGCCGTCCCTGCCAGGTGACGTCGAGCTTCCCGGGCCCGCCCTGCGGAGCGGCCGGCGGCGGGCCGCCGGTCATGCTGAACGACTCGAGTGCCCCAGACCCGGCGGCCATCGGCAGCGACAGCCGTCCGGCACCGTCCACGGCGAGCCGGTTGTGGCCGCGGTCAAACTCGACCATTGGTCCTTCGAGATCGAGGCCCCTGCCCTTCACCACGGCCGGCCGGCCCGAGACGATCGCCTTGGCGTCGGGCCGCGTGGCCCGCGTGAGCTGCATCTGGTCACCGCGAATCTCCACACCTGGCTCGGCCACGGTCCCCGGTGCCGGCGGCGCGAGCGGTTGTTCGACGAGGTGCACCTGGCCCTCCATCGACAGCTCGTCTACTTCGTTGCCAGCGGCGGCGAGCGTCACCTGTCCGCGGACGAGGGCGGCGCTGGCGATCATCTTGCCGCGGGTTCGCGGTGGGGCTGCCTGGATCGGTGGAGCGACGGCTGTGGGTGCCGGAGTTGCTGGCGGCGACTGGCTCGGGGCTGGTGACACAGCGGGCGCGCCGGCAACCACGGGAGCGGCCGCCGCAGGCGGAGGTGGTTCAACGGTCCGGAACCAGAGTTCGAGTCGGTCGGTCCGCGCGGCCACCTCCTCCGCGTCGGCCTCCACCATGCCGCGGGCGAGCAGCCGCGACGGCCGCACGCCGGAGAGATCGGGGCCAGCGGCGGGGTCGGTCTTCGCGGGCCGCGGCCCCTTCACCACGTCGAGCCAAAGGTGCATCTCGGCGGCAGACAGCCGACCCTGCGCCTCGACGGACACGTCGGCGTCACCCGCCAGCGACACCACGTGGCCGTCGCCATCAGGTCGCATCCGCAGCCACTGCTGCCACCGCGCCTGCGCCGGCGGCGACTTCTCCGAACGCATGCGGATCCAGCCCGGCCCGACGGCCATGAGGGTCCCCGGGTCGCCGGCTTCGCCGGGCATGTAGTCGATCTTCCGGGCCTCCATTTCCGACCCCTTCGCGACGAGCGACACCGGCTCCTCGCCATCGAGCAGGATCCGCCGCGTGGCGATCTCGTAGCCGAGTCGGGCGGCGCGGGCCTCGAGCTGCGCGCCGGTCGAGCGGGCCACCACGGGCGTGCCCTTCGCCTGGATTTCCACCGGCTCGAGACCACCGCGGGCCGACGCGGCGGTGCCGTTCGCGGCCGCTTTCGGCTTGCGGGCCAGCACGATCGCGAGCAGGTCGCACGAGAGCTGCTCGGCGGCGCCGTCGGTGGCAGCGCGGATCACATCGACATGATCCTCGAGCGTGATCACGTTGGCCGAGACATTCATGCACAGCGCGCCGCGACACGTGACGAGCACCGGCGGCGCGGCGGGTGGTCCGTCGGCAGCGGGAGTGGCAGGGCCGGGGGCGGCGGCAGGCATCGACCCGGGCAGCATGCCCCCCGCGACACCCTCGATTCGCATCTTCACGTCACGGTCGAGACGAATCGAGTCGACGCCGCCGATGTTGGGTCCCTTGTCACCGGGGCCGGCGCCCTGAGCGGGGCCGCCCCCACCGGGTCGCGGCCGCAGCCGGGCTACGAGCCCGCGGCCGCTCCCGCTCGAACGGCCGTAGCGGAACTGCACCATCTCGCCGGTCCGAACCTCGAGTTCGTCGAGTTCGATGTCGCGGGTGACGATCTCCACGTCGTCCTCGGCCTCGGGTGAGGTGGGCGTGCCCCGGATCGTCACCTGGCCGCGGAGGCTGCCGCCGATCAGTCGCGCCAGCCGACCCTGGCGGAGGTCGAGTGGCTCGTCGAACTCAAGTACGGCCCCCTGCGGAGCCCGCAGCACCATGGTGCGGCCCGGCTGGCCGTCGGCGGCGACCCGGTTTCGGTCCGGCAGCACGACGAGCGTGCAGGGCACGAGGTTCACGCGACCGTCCGGCAGCGAGTGGTAGTCCTTGAAGAGGAGCCGCATCTGCCGGCTCTCGAGCATGATCGGGTTGTCTCGCTCCCACGATCCGGGCGGAAACACGTCGCCCAGCGCCGCGAGCCGCTGGTCGGCGCGGGCGCGGATCGCCGCGGCCTCCTCCGGTGTCATTTCGAGGGCCGCCGCGGCATCTCGAACCCGCGGCTCGACGATCGGCACCACGGCGAGCCGATAGAATCCTGCCGCCGCCAGGGTGACGAGAAACACTCGTAGCGTCCGTCCGAGTCGATGTTCCATCACCGTCTCACCGTCGGAGGGAGCATCAGGTCCGCGGAGCCGCGTAGTGGGCCACGATGGCGTCCCAGCCGCCACGGGCCTTGAGCATCCGCTCGATCAGTTCGCGGACGGCACCGCGGCCGCCGGGAAGCGTTGTCACAAGCACCGCCGCGTGGCGGAGTTCCGCGCAGGCGTCGGCCACCGCCGCGCCCACGCCGCACCGTGCCACGACCGGCAGATCGGGCAGGTCGTCGCCAAGAAACGCCGTCTCCTCCCAGGAGAGCCCGCACTCCCCGATCACCGTGGTGGCGGCCGTGAGTTTGTCGTCGATTCCCTGCCGCAGGATCTCGATGCCGAGTTCCGCGGCTCGGCACTCGACCACCCGGCTCGACCTCCCCGTGATGATTCCGGCGCGAAGTCCGGCCCGCTGCCAGGCCCGCAGTGCCAGGCCGTCGCGGATGTGGAAGGTCTTCGACTCGCCACCCTGGTCGTCGTAGGTCACGCCGCCGTCGGTGAGCACGCCGTCCACATCGAGCAGCAGGAGCTGCACGCGGGCGAGGCGGCGATCGAGGTCGGCGGCTGTCATGGCGAAACGTTCCGGCAGGAGGGGGCTCAGGCCGCAGCGGCCGGTCGCAGCGTGGCAAGCACCTCGGGGGGCACGAGGCCGACGAGATCGACGATGTCGACGAGTCCGACGGGCCTGCCGGCTTGATCGAGTACGGGCAGTTCGCTGAGCCGGCGCGACTCCAGGATCGCGACCGCGTCGCGGAGCCGCGTGCCGACCGGCAGCGTCGTCGGCCGCATGGTCATGACGCGGCCAATCGGCTCGTCGAGCGCCGCGTCGTGCCGCCGCTCGAAGAGTCGCGCCAGGTCGCTGTCGGTGAAGATGCCGGCGAGCGTGTCGGCGTCGTCGAGGATCATGACAGCGCCGGTCCGGCGGGCCGGCAGCGGCCGGACGAACACCTCACGAACGGTATCAACGGGACGGGCAACGCGGCATTCCGCCAGAGGCCGCATCACGTCCTCGACCACCATCAACTGGCGGCCGAGGCTCCCGCCGGGGTGACGGGCTGCGAAGTCCTCGGCGGTGAACTGCCGCAGGCTGCTGGTGACCAGGGCGAGCGCGTCGCCGAGGGCGAGCATCAGCGACGTGCTCGTGCTCGGCGCGAGCCCGAGGACGCAGGCCTCACGGAGGGCGCCTGTGGCTACGACCACGGCAGCGGCGCGGCCCAGCGAGCTGTCGGCCCGGCCCGTGAGCGCCACGATCGCCACGCGGCGGGCGGCGAGGTGGGGCAGCAGTCGCGTGATCTCCTCCGTCTCGCCCGACTGCGAGAGCGCGAGCACGACGTCGTCGGCCCGCAGCGCGCCGAGGTCACCGTGCAGCGCCTCGGCGGGATGAAGGAAGTGGCTCGGGGTGCCGGTGGAGGCGAGCGTGGCGGAGATCTTCCGCGCCACGAGCCCCGCCTTGCCGATCCCGGTCACTACCACGCTGCCGGAGCAGCCGAGGATCATCTTTACGCCGCGGCAGAAGGAGGCGTCGAGGGCGTCGGCGGCTCGGAGCACCGCCTCGCCCTCGGCGCGGAGGATGTCACGGCCGTGCGCCAGAATGCCGTCGTCGTTGAGATCGTGCATGCCTACACCGCGGGCGGGGAATCCGCGCGGAATCCCCGCGCGGGGGCGGGATGGTAGGCCGTCTGCGCAAGCCACGCAACGCAGCTTTTCAGCCTGATCTTTTCAGGTGAAAGCTGACCGGCTCGGCCTCCCCGGGCCCGAACTCAGCTCGGGGCTGCCCGTGTCCAGGAGCCGGCGTTGCTGGTCGAGCGAAGCCACGACCAATCCGCCTGCGGCGGATCGGTGCCCGGCAAAGCGAGAGCAGCATCGAGTGAGCGTCAGGCACGATGCCTGACGCGAACGTCCGGCGATGGGCACGGGTAGCCCCGAGCCGCCGCGATGGGCAGCCACAGGTTGAAAACCTGTGCTACTTCAGGCCAGAACGGTCAGCCGCGCGCGTACCGCGCCGCCATGTCCGCGAGCGTGATGCACTTGATCTTGCCGGCGTTGCCGGCCTGACCGAACTGCACCATCCGCTCCGCGCACACCTTCTTCATCGCCTCGCGGGACGGCTTGAGGTAGTCGCGGGGATCGAACTTCTCCGGCGCCTCGGCGAGCACCTTGCGGATCGCCCCGGTGATCGCCATCCGGCAGTCGGTGTCGACGTTGATCTTCCGCACGCCGTGCTTGATCCCCTTCTGAATCTCCTCCACGGGCACGCCCCAGGTCTGCGGCATCTTCCCACCAAACTTGTTGATGATGTCCTGGAGTTCCTGCGGCACGCTCGACGAGCCGTGCATCACGAGGTGGCAGTTGGGGAGCTTGGCGTGGATCTCCTCGATCCGCTTCATCGCCAGCACGTCGCCGTCGGGCTTCCGGGTGAACTTGTAGGCCCCGTGGCTCGTACCGATCGCCACGGCGAGCGCATCCACGCCGGTGGCCGCCACGAACCGGGCGGCCTCGTCGGGATCGGTCAGCAGCTGGTCGTGCGAGAGCTTGCCCGTGGCGCCATGGCCGTCCTCGGCTTCGCCCTCGCCGCTTTCGAGCGAGCCCAGGCAGCCGAGTTCGCCCTCGACCGAAACTCCCTGCCGGTGGGCGAGCGTGACCACTTCCTTCGTGACCTTCACGTTGTAGTCGAAGTCGGCCGGGCTCTTGCCGTCTTCCTTGAGCGAGCCGTCCATCATCACGCTCGTGAAACCGTTGTCGATCGCGCTCTGGCAGGTGACCGGCGAGTTGCCGTGATCCTGGTGCATGGCGATCGGGATCGACGGATAGAGCTCGGCCGCGGCGAGCATCAGGTGGCGGAGGTAGTTGTCCTGGCTGTAGCTGCGGGCGCCCCGCGAGGCCTGCACGATCACGGGCGAATCGGTCTCCTTCGCCGCTTCCATGATCGACTGGATCTGCTCCATGTTGTTGACGTTGAACGCGGCGAGGCCGTAGCCATGTTCGGCGGCGTGGTCGAGCAGGATCCGCATGGGCACGAGGGGCATGGCAGGTTCTCCGGAGGCTGGTGGGCGGGGGCCGTCGGGCCGACGGCGGCGGCGATCATACGGGAAAAGCAGGCGTGGTAGAATCCCCGCACCCGCCTGACCGAACCCGGGATTTTTCATTCCTCATGGATGTCCGTCCCGTCACCGATCCGATCCGCGGGTTTCTGTACGTGACCGGCGGCTGGGCCTGCCTGGGGTTGGCGGCGCTCGGCGCCGTGCTGCCGCTCCTGCCCACGACGCCGTTCGTGCTCCTGGCGAGCTGGTGCTTCTACCGAGGCTCGCCGCGGATCCACGCCTGGCTGCACCGCTCGCGGACGTTCGGCCCCACGCTCGACGACTGGCAGCACTACCACGGCATCCGCCGATCGCTGAAGCACCGGGCGATCGTGATGGTGCTGGCGGTCGTGGCGGTGAGCCTGTTTCTCAACAGCCTGACGTGGTGGCTGCGGTGGGCGTTCCTTGCAGCCGTCGCCGTCGGCCTCTATGTGATCTGGTCGGTGCCCACGCTCCCCGACGACGCCCCGCGGGCGCCGCGATCGCTCAGCGGGTGAGCGGCCGATCCGACGTGACGGTTGCGGCTTGCTTCACGACCCCGTCGGCGTCGAGATCGGCGACGAGATCCTGGAGATCGACCGGCTGCACGGCGAACTGGCCGATGTAGGGCCTCGTGTAGGCGAAGAGCACGACGAAGCAGCAGCTGATGCCCACCGACACCATGCCAAGTGCCATCCGGCGAGCCCGCCGCGATTCGGCGTGAATCAGGCCCACGCCAAGCAACGTGAGGATGGCAAGAATGCCGACGATGCCCCAGCGGGCCGGTGGCGGACGCGTGGCCGCGATCCGCAGCCGCGTCTCGCGGGCCATGGCAGCCTGCTTGTAGAGGTCGTGGAGTTCGGTCTGCAGCGGCCCCTCGGGGAGCCCATGGATCGCCGTGCGGAGTTCGCGAATCGGGGCCGCCGTCACCCGCGGCGTGAGCAGGTGTGCCAGCTGCGGCCACTCCTCGTCCACGGTAAATCCCACCGCGCCGCGGAGCGCTTCATGCAGGCGTGCCGCTTCCGCAGGCGATGCGTCCTCGATCGACTCGGCCATCTCGCGGTAGGCGGCGGCCTCCGTGCGGGCTGATTCCTCGGCGAGGCTGTGCTGCTCCCACACCGGGATCGCGATGAACGAGATCAACAGACCGAAGGCGAGGCCGATCTGCGCCGGCACCTCGGCCTCGAACCGCCCGAGTTTTTGTCCTGTCCGGCCGGCGATCCAGGGCACGAGCCAGCGGTGCACCACATAGGCTAACCCGCCCCAGTAGACCAGCAGAAAGGCCACCATCAGCGGCATGGGCAGCGCGAGCAGGTTGTCGAAAAAGGCGGGCAGTCGCGTGATCATCGCACTCCTCCGGAAACGGGACGCATGAGCGGTCCGCGGAGGCTAGCGATCGCGAAAACGACCTGAAAGACCGGTTTGCCGTGTCGCCTCGCCTTCCCATCCCTCGCTGAACGCGCCGGTCATCTACATGAAAAACGTCACGAGTGACTTTTTACGCAAACCGTCATTGCTCGAGCGTGGCGTCTGGCTCAGGCAGCCAGTGGGTGAGGATCACGCCCACCAGGGCATAGGCACCGGCCACGGCGGCACCGGCGAGGGCGATCCGCACCGGGTTGGGCGGCGTGGCGGCGGAGAAGGTGAGCGTGAGCCAGGCCGCGGCCGTGCCCAGCACGCGGCCGCCGATGTTGGCGGCAAAACTCTCGCCGGTGCCGCGGAGATGCGTCGGGAACACGAGCGGGATGTAGTTGCCCCAGAAACTGAACTGCGACACCGTGAACAGTCCGGCCACGAAGATGCCCGCCTTGATCAAGGGGAGCGAGTCGGCGTTGGTGAGCTGCGTGGAGATCCACCAGAAGAGCGCGGGCACGACCAGCAGCGCGGGCCACTGGAAGAGCCTCAGCAGCGTGCGGCGGCCCACGATCCGCAGCGCCGCGAAGGCCAGGAGCACGCGGCCCACGAGCCCGCCGATCTCCTGCCAGATCGTGACCGTGGCCACAGCCTCGTCGGTGGCGTTGCCCGCTATCGCCTTGAGGCGGCCGGGAGGGGGCGCGGGCTTGCCGGCCTTTTCCGCAGCGGCCACGGCCTCGTCCTGTGCCGCCTTCGCCGTGGCGAGGATCGCGGCATGGCCCTTCGGGCCGCCGAGGATCTGCGGCAGCTGCTGGATCGCGCCGAAGGCGATGCCGTAGCTGGCGGCAAACACCAGCGTGGTCACGACCGTCGTGCGAATGAGTGCCGGGCTGAAGAGTTCGCGGATGCTCGGCCGCCGCAGCGTGCCCGCCCGCTTCTTCTCCTCCCACACCGGGCTCTCCGGCAGGAACGGACGGATCAGGATGAGCGGCAGCGCGGGAATCACGCCCGAGATCAGCGTGTAGCGCCAGGCCTCGTGGCCTCCTTGGATCACCGGCAGCGTGTCGGCGTAGCGGGCCGCGAGAACGTTGGCCGATCCCACGAGCAGGCCGCCGAGCGACGAGAAGGCCTGCGTCCAGCCGAGCACCCGCTCCCGCTGTTCGCGGTTGGGGAAGAGTTCGGCCAGCCAGGCCACCGCCGCCACGAACTCCACGCACACGCCGATGAACACGAGGCAGCGGAAGAAGAGCAGCATCGGCAGCGACGTGGCGAAGCCCGCGGCGAGCGCTGAAAAGGCATAGAGCAGAATGCTGTACGTGAGCACGCGGCGGCGACCGAGAAGATCCGTGAGGTAGCCGCCGAGGAGTCCAAACACGCCACCGGCGAGGGCCGGCACGAAGAACAGCGCCCGGGCCCACTTCGTGTATTCGGGCGAGCCAGGCACCAGGAGCGGCGTGCCCTCGGGCGTCATGCCGCCGAGGGCCGCCAGCGCCGGCTTGATCACCAGCGGCAGCATCAGGAGCTCGTAGATGTCGAACGCGAACCCGATGGCGGCGATCGCGCACACGAGCCAGGCGGTGACCGTGAGCCGGCCCGACGACGTCATCCCCGACGTGGAATCACCCGATGCGGCTGCCATGCGAGGCTCCTCGAACGCGATTCCCACAAAACGACGATGCCGGCGAGGCCCGAAAGCCTACCGGCGAGGATCGTCGAAGCCCAACACCGTGAGCCGCAGCGTGCGGCACAGGTTGAAAACCTGTGCTACTGCGGGCCGATCGACGGCGGGCACTTGGCGAGGAAGTCACGCGGGCCGCGAGTCGTGTAGTAGGGATACGCGACGGCCCCGGTCGGCGGACCGGGCGGCTGGGTCGAGCCGTAGTTGCTACCGGCGAGTGCCGCCTTCTCCTCGGGAGTGAGGTGATGCTTGGCAAGGCCGCCGTACCGACCGACATGCCGCGGATGACAGGCACCGCCTTCGCACTCCTGGCAGTCGCCGCCCGGCTGGCAGGTGCCGGTGGGGCAGCCTTCGGGGCCGCACTGACCGCTCTGGCAGGCACCGTCCTGGCACATGCCGTCCTGGCACTGGCCGCCCACCTGGGTGGCGTGGTGGCCGTGGGGGCCGTCGGTGTTGAGCAGGAAGAGCCGGTCGATGATCGAGCAGCCGCTTGACGTGGCGAGCACGGCAGTCACGACGGCAAGGCCGAGGGCACGCGAGAGCGTTTTCATGGCGGGATTCCCGATGGGCGGACGCTCCGCGCGGGCACTCCGCCCGCGGCCGATCATCCGCATGTCACCGGTGGTATCGGTCGTAAGGCCGGCACCGGTTGAGAAAACCCTGCGGGCGAGAAGATGGGCAAGGTTGTGGGTCGCCGTGGCGCGACCCCGTCAGATAGTGGAACAGGTTGGAAACCTGTTCTACGGGGACAGGTTGGAAACCTGTTCTACGGGGGCAGCAAACCTGAGCTGCTTACCCGCGGAAGCGGCCGGCGATCAGCGAGATGTTTTGGCCGCCGAAGCCGAACGAGTTGGAGAGGGCCTGATCCACCCTGCCCTCGCGGACCTTGTTGGGAACGTAGTCGAGGTCGCAGTTCGGGTCAGGCGTCTCGTAGTTGATCGTCGGCGGCAGCAGGCCGTCGCGGATCGACAGCAGGCAGACGATCAACTCTGTCGCCCCGGCGGCCGCGATCAGGTGGCCCATCATGCTCTTCGTGCTCGACACGGGGATCTTGTAGGCCCCTTCACCAAACACCTTCTTGATGGCGAGCGTCTCGACCTTGTCGTTGACGTCGGTGCTCGTGCCGTGGGCGTTGATGTAGTGGATGTCGTTCACGCCAAGCCCGGCGTCCTGCAGGGCCATCGTGATGCAGGCGGCCGCCCCGCGGCCCTCGGGATGGGTGTCGGTGATCCGGTAGGCGTCGGCTGTGGAGCCGTAGCCAAGGATCTCGCCGTGGATCTTCGCGCCCCGGCGCTTCGCGTGCTCGAGTTCCTCGAGCACCACCATCGCCGCCCCCTCGCCAAGCACGAAGCCGTCGCGGTCGTTGTCGAACGGCCGGCTGGCCCGGTGGGGCTCGTCGTTTCGCGTGGAGAGGGCCGTCAGCAGGTTGAAGCCCGTGACGCCGAAGGGGTGGATCATGCTGTGCGTGCCGCCGGAGAGCATCACATCGGCCTCACCGCGGCGGACGATCTCGCAGGCCTCGCCGATCGCCTGGCTGGAGGCGGCGCAGGCCGTGAGGCAGTTGAGGTTCGGCCCCTGGGCATTGAACAAGCCGGCGAGGTGGCCGGCGGGCATGTTCGGCTCCTGCTCCACCTCGGAGAGCGGATGGAGCGTCTCCAGGCCGAGCTTCGTGAACTTCGCCACGTCGAGCGTGTCGCCCTCGATCGAGGCCATCATCATCCGCGTGAAGGCGTCAAAATCCTGCTGGCCCTCGCCGCTGCCGAGGTAGATGCCGAGCCGCGCGGGATCGGCCGGCAGCCCCTCGGGCAACCCGGCGTCTCGCATCGCCTGCAGCGCCGCGCCAGCCGCAAACCGCGTGTGCCGACCGCAAAACTCCCAGGCCTTCGGATCCTGCCCCTCGTCGGCAATCTCCCAGCCCTTCACTTCTGCGGCGATCTTCGTCGGAAACTTCGAGGCGTCGAAGATCGTCGTCCGCCCGACGCCCGAGGCGCCGGCGACGAGGTTCTTCCAGAGCTGCTCCACGTTCACGCCCAGGGGCGTGATGCAGCCGATGCCCGTGATCACCACCCGCCGCCTGCCGCTGGACATCGCCCGCCTCCGCGTGGTCTTACCAATCGGGCCGCGACAGCGGGTTGCCCGCCTCGTCGCGACCGATCTCATAGATGTGCATCTGGTCGAGCCATCGCAGCAGCTCGTCGGTCTCGAAGAGCTTCGGCACTCCCTCGCCTGGCTCGAGATGGGCGAAGAAGAGCTCAGCCTGACCCTGCACCCGGTCGCCGACCGTGCTGATCACCTTGGTGAGCGATCCGGCCGGCTTGAGGTCGAGGACCTCGGCCTTGAAGCGGATCGTGTCACCAGGCACGGCGTCGAAGAAAAACTCCGCCGCCGCCACCTTCGCGAGCACCACCCGTCGGTTGAAGTCGATCGCGTCGGCCACGAGCAGGCCGGCCGCCTGCGCCATCCCCTCGACGATCAGCGAGTTGGGCATGATCGCCACGCCCGGGAAGTGGTCGTGGAGGTGCTCCTCGGCCAACGACACGTTCTTCACAGCCGTCGCATGCCGGCCGCGAACGAACTCCTCGTAGCGATCGATCCAGAACCAGCGCATGAATCCGTTTCCGGCGGTCTACCGCCTCCTCCAGGGAAACGCGAGCGGGTGAGGGCAGCGGCCCGGCCCGCCGCTCAGGCAGCCAGTTTGCTCTGCACGTACCGCACCATGTCTTCCACGGTGAGGGTGTTGGCGAAGTTCTGGACGCTCGGGTTCGACTCGAACTTGGAAAGATCCGCGAACGGCATCCGGGCCTTGAGCGCCGCGATCCCAGCCGGCGTCACCTTGCCTTCGGCCACGAACTCGGAACTCGACAGCACGTCTTCGGGGAAGAGTTCGCCCCGCGAGATCTTGATGTTGAAGGCCTTCTCCAACCGGAACACGATGTCGAGGAAGTCGATCGACTCGGCACCCAGGTCACCCACCATGGTCGCGCCGGGAGTGACATCGTCCTCGTCGACTCCCAGGGCATCCACCAGAGCAGACTTCACCTTGTCAAAGATTTCTTCGCGGGAGGGCATCGACGATTCACCTTGGCATAAGGGGGAGGGAAAGCAGCCGGTACTGGTGCCGTGTGTTGTAATGTCGGCCACCGGCCATGGGAACCCGAAGGTGCCCATTTTCCGCCCGCGGAACGGGGCCAAACGGAACAATCGGCCAATATTTCCGGCAAATTGAGGGCCGAAGGCGTCAGCCGCTGGCGTTTGCCACGGTGGCCGCCGAGGCGGCGTTCTGCGGCATGTAGGCGACGGGCTTGGGCTGGCTGCCGCCGCGGGCCGGATGAAGGAGGGCCCAGAGTTTTCTCATTTCCGACCGGACGCGGGCGTCGAGAGCAGCTCCGTGGGCGAGGCGATCGGCCATGTTGTACCGCTCGAGCACGAGCCGGGCGGTGAGGCTCGTCCGGTCGCCGACTGAACCAGTCGCCTTGAACGTCGTCGTTTTCTCGTCCTGGGCCGTCACCTGGGCATTCACGGTAAGGACTCGGCCCGGTTCCACGAAATCGCCGTACTTCACGTTTTTCGCCACCCGCAACACCACCATGCTGTGGGCGAAGTCCTCGCCGAGGCGGATCGTCCAGGCCGCCGCCTGGGTCATCGCTTCGAGCATCAGCACGCCTGGCAGGACGGGAAACCGCGGAAAGTGGTCGCCCAGGTACTCCTCGGCGAGGGACACCGTCTTGATGGCCGTGATCGACTTGCCTGGCTCGACCTCGAGCACCCGATCGAGCAGCGTGAAACGCATGATGAACTCCTTCGCCGGACGAGCCGAGAGTATAGGGGTCGGGGGTTGCGCCACAACCTCGGCAGCCTGCCTTTCCGTCCGTCTGCCACGCTGACAGCCGGCACGACCCGCGCGACTGCCAACCTTTCACACCACCGCCAGCCGCCACCTCATTTTCGGCCCAAAAAAGCGGCCCTGATCGCAGTGTTCGGGCGTTCATGACGACTGGCACGCTGTTTGCATTTTCGAGTGGCGAGGTCCGCCGGAGCGTCCGGCATGTCACCAGGGCCTGTATCACCGCGAAGGAGAGGAGCATCACCATGCCGACATTCCGCCCGGGATTCGCGCTCCCGTTCGATGAGCTGCGCGAGGAACTCGACCGCTTCTGGACAACGCTCACCGCGGCCCCGCCGCTCCACGGCTGGGGCGTGAGACCCGGCGAGGGCTTCTTCCCGGCGGTGAACGTCAGCGAGAGCGATGACGCGGTCACGATCGAGGCGGAACTGCCCGGCCTCGACACGGCCGATATCGACATCACCGTGCACGGCGATGAGCTCGTCCTAAAAGGCTCGCGGCCTGCAGAGGCGGGCGATGCGGCGACGCCGGCGGAGGAACGCGTCACCTGGCACCGTCGTGAACGGGGCTGCGGAGCGTTCGAGCGGCGGCTGATGCTTCCCGTGACGGTCGACGCCTCGCGGGTCGAGGCGCGGCTCGTTCAGGGCGTCCTCACCGTCACCTGCCCGAAGACGGCCGCGAGCCAGCCGCAGAAGGTATCGGTTCGCTCGTCCTGAGCCGATCGCGTCCTGTTTCCAAACGCCAACACGTAAGAAGGAGGAGAATCGATCCATGGTCACCCAGTCCGAATCGGCCGCTGTGCGGCCGGAGCGTTCCCTCACCTACCAGCCGCACGTCGACATCCGCGACCTCGGGCCGGAGGTGGTGTTCGTCGCCGATGTCCCCGGTGCTCGCGCCGAAGGCATCGACGTCACGTTTGATGGCGGTGTGCTCGCCGTGCGTGTCGATGTCGCGGCTCGTGGCCTGCCCGGCCGCACGGCGCGGCAGGAGTACGGCATCGGCGGCTACCGGCGGTCGTTCCGTCTCGGCGACGGCTTCGACGCCGCGGCGATCTCCGCCGACTACCGCCGGGGCGTGCTCACGATCCGCGTGCCGCGGATCGCGGCGGCCCTGCCGCGGAAGGTACCGGTTGCCGGCGGAGGCTGACGCCACCCTGACGGGTGCGAACGGTATGCTGCGAGGCCGCGGGAGCGACATTGTCCGCGGCCTCGTTCGCGTCGGCCCTTCATGCCACTCATCCTCACGCCACGCTCCGCCGCCACAGCACCGCTCGCCATCGACCTCGCCGGCATCGTGCCGCAGCGGGTGGCGCCGCTCTCACTCGCCGAGATCAACCGGCTTCCAGTGCGGGCTGACGGCCGTCGCTGGTACCTCGGCGAGATATTCACCGCCCAAGGCGATCCAGCCGACCTCGTGATCGAGTGCCGGGGCGACTTCTCCCGCGTGCATCGTGTCGCCGCTGGCATGACCGCCGGTGTCATGCGCATCGCCGGCAGCGTGGGCCGGCACGCCGGCGAGGGCATGAGCGGCGGCCGACTCGAGATCGCCGGCGATGCCGGCGACTGGCTGGCCTGTGAACTCGCAGGCGGCGACGTTTTCGTGGCGGGAGATGCGGGCGACAACGTCGCCGCGGCCCTGCCTGGCAGCGTGGTGGGCATGCGCGGCGGCCGTGTGATCGTGGCCGGTGGTGTCGGCCACCTGCTGGCCGCCCGACTCCGCCGCGGCGTGGTCGCCGTGGGCAGCGGGTGCGGCGACGCGGCGGGCTTTGAGATGCAAGCAGGCACGGTCGTCGTGGGCGGCGAGTTCGGCAGCCAGCCAGGTCTGGGGATGCGGCGGGGCTCCGTGATCTCCCTGACCGATTCCCCCCGTCCAGCCGCGATGTTTCAGCCCGGGTCGGCCTGGCGGCCCCCGTTTCTGCACCTCCTCTTCCGCTCGCTTGCGGCGGCGGGCTTCGCGCCGGCAGGGGCGATTCACCCCGGAAACTGGCGGCAATGGCATGGCGACATGCTCGCCGGCGGCCGCGGGGAACTGCTGCATCCCGCGTGATTTTTGCGGGCGGCACGAGGGAGCCTTTGATCGCCGCGGATCCTCGGCTATCTTTTGGGGTTCCCCGAGGACTGGCCCCCAGAAACCAATTATGCCCACGATCAGCCAACTTGTCCGCAGCCGCCGCCGCCCCAAGCGGAAGTTTTCCAAGTCGCCCGTGCTCGACCGCTGCCCGCAGAAACGGGGTGTCTGCTTGCAGGTCCGCACGATGACGCCGAAGAAGCCGAACTCGGCGCTTCGCAAGATCGCCCGCGTGCGGCTCTCCAATCAGAAGGAAGTCACGGTCTACATTCCGGGCGAGGGGCACAATCTCCAGGAGCACTCGATCGTGCTCATCCGTGGCGGCCGTGTCCGCGACCTCCCCGGCGTCCGCTATCACGTCATCCGCGGCGCCCTCGACACGCTCGGCGTGCAGGGACGCAAGCAGTCTCGCAGCCTCTATGGTGCGAAGAAGGGTTAATCAAGAAAGAATACGACCATGGGAAACATCACTGCCAGCCGCGAACAACTCCGTCCCGACCCGGTTTATGGGTCGCTCCTCGCCAGCAAGTTCATCAACTGCTTGATGGAGGACGGCAAGAAGAGCGTCGCCCAAAACGTCTTCTACAAGGCGATGGACATCGTCTCGAAGAAGATCACCGACGCCGAGCCGATCGAAATCTTCAACCGCGCCATTGAGAACATCAAGCCGGCCGTCGAGGTCCGCTCCAAGCGGGTCGGCGGTGCGGCCTACCAGGTTCCGATGCAGGTCAACCGCAACCGACAACAGTCGCTGGCGATCCGCTGGCTCCTGCAGGCGGTCCGCGAGAAGAAGGGCCGCGGCACGTTCGAGAAGCTCGCCGAGGAAATCATCGCCGCCTACAAGCGTGAAGGTGCCGCGGTGACGAAGCGCGACAACGTGCATCGCATGGCCGACGCGAATAAGGCCTTCGCGCATTTCGCCTGGTAAGACCAGGCGAAATGCCTGATCCAGCGTGCACTGCCCTCCATGGTGGCGCTCGGGACTGCCCATGCCTCGTCGCCGGACGTTCGCGGATGCCTTCGTGGCATCCGCTCACTGCATGTCCGCTGCGCTTCGCCATCCTGGCTCCGCTTGCTTCCATAGCCCGGCTCTGAGGCACGGACAGTCCCTCGCTCAGTCGCGCGTTGCATAGAACGGAAACCTGTGCCACTGCTCAACGGGAGCTCGGGGCTGCCCGTGCCCCGGGAGCCGGCGTTGCTGACAAGCGCAGCCATGGATGGCGAAGCGCAGTCAGCATCGAGCGAGCGAAGCCCAGGATGGGCGCAGCGAGCGTCCGGCGACGGGGCATGGGCAGCCCCGAGCGGAAGCGAGGGTTTCACGGCGGACATTCATCGGCCTACGCCATCCCTCACCACAAACGCACTGCCCCCTCGTGCGAAGGAGTGTTCGTGAGCCTTCCGTGAGCCGCGCGCCCGATTCGTCCCTACCCATGCCCGATTCGTCACATTTTGGGTTTCGCTTCTTGACGCCCCACTCAACGGTCGTAGATTGCCGCGCCGTGGTTCGCCCGACATCTCTTTCGCTAGGACCTCTTCCATGCGTGCTCGCCGCTCTGTGGTCGCCTTCCTTTCCCTGACCGCCACGGTCTCGCTGCAGGCGGCCGCAGCCGCAGTCCTCCTGGTTGCCGTGCTGGTGGCAGACGCGTCGGCCCAGGCGACGGCCGTGAGCGTCAGCGGCACGACGTACAGCCAGAACTTCGACGGCATCACGACCGGCTCGACGTCGTCGATCGCGTCCGCCGCACCCGGCTGGTCGTTCTTCAAGAGCGGCACCTCCAGTGCCCCGCTGACCTACACGTCCGGCTCAAACACCACCGCCGTCACGCAAAACGCCGGCACCACCGGCACGACGGGCGTGGTGACCAACGCGAGCAGCGGCGGGGCGTATCTCTGGGTGTCCGGCACGCTCGCCTCCGGCACCGACAAGTCGATCGGCTACCTCTCGACGGGAAGCTATCCCGGCACCACCTCCAGTGCGCCCGGCCAGCAGCTCGCGATCCTCTTCGGCTTCACGAACACCACCGGGGCCACGATTACGACCCTTGATCTCGCGTGGAACTACGAGCGGTATCGCCAGGGTTCGCGGACCCAAGGCTGGGACTTCTACACGTCCACCGACGGGTCAACGTGGTCGGCCAACTCCCTGGGAAACGCCACGTACTCGGGCACCAGCACGTCGGTGGTCTACAACCCACCGGAGTCGAGCACGAAGGCCGTCTCGATCCCCAGCCTCAGCATTTCGAACGGCTCGAACTACTACCTGCGCTGGAGCTATGTGACCACGGGTAGCTGGTCCAACGCGCAGGGCCTCGGCATCGACGACTTCACGATGAACCTCACGACATCCGGCAGTGGCGTCAGCACCGACTTGTACTGGGATGGCGGCTCGGGCTGGAATGCCACCGCCCCCGGTGCCGGCGGCACCGGCACCTGGGCCAACGGCTCGGGCTCGTGGGACTCGTCGAAGACGGCCAACTTCGCCGGCACGGCCAACACCGTCACCGCCGGCACGGTCACTGCCGGACGCGGCATGACGTTCGGCACCACGGGCTACACGCTCACCGGCGGCACGATCACCCTGAGCGGATCGCCAAGTTCGCTCAACACCGTCACCACCGGTACCGACACCTCCGTCACGAGCACGATCAACTCGGTGCTCACCGGCTCTGGCGGCCTCACGAAGGCGGGCGGCGGCACGCTCGTCCTCGGCGGAGCGAACACGTTCACAGGCAACCTGCCGGTGAATGCGGGCACGCTGCAGGTGGCAGCCGACTCGGCGCTCGGCGACGCCGCCAACGACATCTCGCTCGCCTCCAGCACACTCAAGACGACCGCATCGATCTCGATGGCCTCGGGCCGTGATATCACCGGCTCCGGCACGCTCGACATCGCCCCCGGCACCACGCTCACGTCGAGCGGCTCCTTCAACCTCACGTCCACCACGCTCTCGAACTCCGGCACGCTGAGCCTGCAGGGGGCGACGAGGTCCGTTGGCACCCTCACGTTCGGCACGGCGGCCGTCGTAAACGGCACAGGGGCGATCTCCGCGTCCGGCCTCACCGCAACCAACGTCACGAGCGGCTCGGCGATCATCAATCCCGCCATCACGTTCACCAGCGGCGACAAGACGGTGGACGTCGGCTCCGGCGGCACGCTCGTGCTCAACGGCGACATCGCTGGCACCACCGGCCGCATCGCCAAGACCGGTGCCGGCACGCTGGTCGCCTCGGGCTCGAACACGACCAGCGGCTACCGCGTGGGTGCGTCAGGGGCGTCGCCCACCAACGGCGGGACCGTAATCCTCGCCGCCGCGGCGGCCTCGGGCACGGGGCAACTGCAATTCAACTACGGCACCCTCCAGGCCTCTGCTCCGTTCACGTTCGCCAACGGGCTGTCCGTCGGCGGCCGCACGGGCGCCGTCGCCGTCCTCGGCGGCGCAAATGCGATGACCTTCTCCGGTTCGTCGAGTTTCTTCCGCGGCACGGCAACGACCGGCGAACTCCGCCTCGACGTCAACAACGCCACGATCCTCAGCGGCACCCTCGGTGCCACCAGCGGCGGTGGCACGGCGACGGGCATCACGCTCGGCGGCACCGGATCGCTCACGCTCAACGGCGGCGCTGGCATCACGGAGACCATCACGCTGCAAGACACGCTCGACCTGCTCGTCAACAACGTCCTCGGCAGCGGCGTGAACGTCGCCAACGGCACGCTGCTCGGAGGCACCGGCACGATCGCCGGGCCCGTGTCGATCCTGGACGGCGGCATTGTGGCTCCGGGAGGCAACCCTGGCACGCTCACCGTGAGCAATGCGTTTTCCCTTGGCGGCACGAGTGTCCTCAACTTTGACCTCAATGCCGCGAATCAGACCGTTGGTGGCGGCATCAACGACCTGATCGCGGGCGTCACAAACCTCACGCTCGACGGCGTTCTGAACGTCAGCGGCATCGGCGACTTCACGACGATCGCCGCGCCGGTCACGTGGCGGCTGTTCAACTACTCGGGCACGCTCACGAACAACACCCTGACACTCGGCTCGCTGCCGACGCTTGGTGCCGGCCAGACGTACTCCATCGATACAAGCACGCCCGGCCAGGTGAACCTGTCCGTCATCCCCGAACCGAGCGCGATCGCCCTCGCGGGCGTCGGGATGACGGCCGTGGCCTGGGCTGTGCGGCGGACACGCCGGGCCGACCGCTGACACTCACCGTACGCGAACCCGCACCGGCATCAGCAGCTGCGGCCGCCCGGAGAGCACGAGCGAGAGCGTGCTGGCCTCAGCGGTCAGCCATTCGAACCCTGGCAGCCCGGCGATCCGGGCCATGAGTAGGCCTTGGAGGTCGCTCGTCCCCGCGTGTACGCCCGAGATGCCCGCCATCCAGGCGACGGGATCGCCCCCGGCCGCCGCCGAGCCGAGCAGTTCATCGAACAGGCCACGGGGCTCGGGCAGGAGCAGCCGATCGACCTCGTCGCCGGCGTCGATCCCAGCGAGCTTCTTCGCTTCGTCGATCGCGTCGTCGAGCGTGCCCAGCCGATCCACGAGCCCGTTTTCCTTCGCCTGCCTGCCGGTAAACACGCGGCCCTCCGCGAGTTTCTCGACGGTTGCCTGCTCGAGCTTGCGGCCGGCCGCCACCTTGGACGTGAACAGCCGATAGACCTCCTTCATCGTGCCCAGAAACGCCTCCCGCTCGCCCGGCGTGAAGGGCTCCTGCATCGAGAGCCAGCCCGCGTTCTTTCCCTTGCTCACGACGTCGGTGTGCACGCCGACCTTACCGAGTGCGTCGCCGACGGCCACCTTGCCGCCGACCACCCCGATCGACCCGGTGAGCGTGCCCGGCGCCGCCACGATCCGATCGGCGGCGGCGGCGATGTAGTAGCCGCCGCTGGCGGCGATGTCTGAGAGACTGGCGACCACCGGCTTCTTGGCTCGCTCGGCCTCCCGCCAGATGAGGTCGCTCGCCAAGGCCGATCCGCCGGGCGAATCGATCCGGAGCACGATCGCCGCAACGTGCTCATCCTTCGCGGCGTCACGGATCGCCTTCATCACGGTCTCGGAGCCGGCCGCGCCTCCCCTCAGGACGTCATCGGCGCTCTTGCCCTCGCGAATCTCGCCGGTCACGTGGACCACGGCGATCCGCTTGTTCTTCCCGAGCGGGGTCGCCTGCTTCTGCCCCGAGAGGAGTTCCATCAGTTTCACGAGGCCTGTCATCCCCGAGAAATCCTGGTCGAACTTCCGCTGGGCATAGTCGCGGGCGAGCTTCGGCGACTCCTCGCCGACCTGCTTGGCAAGCGTCGAAATGACTTCGTCTTCGTAGCCAACCGCATCGATCAGCTTCGCGTCGCGCGCCGCGTCGGGCGTGAACACGCCGGTGTCGATCAGTTCCCGCACGCGATCGACGGTCAACCCCCGATCGGCGGCGACCCGCTCGACGAGTTGCTCGTAGAGGTCGCCGACGAAGCTCTCGTACTGGGCCCGCAGCGCCGGGCTCATGCTGTCGCGGGTGAGGGGCTCCCCAGCGCCCTTAAACTCACCCACCTGAAGGATCTCGGCGGCCACACCGAGGCGATCGAGCATCGACTTGAAGAACATCATCTCGGTCCGCACGCCGGTCAGTTCCAGCGTTGCCGCAGGCGGCATCGTGATCGTGTCGCAGGCCGAGGCCACGGCATAGTGGGCCGCAGCGCCGCTCACGAGATGGGCGGCCACGGGCTTCCCCGCCTTTTTGATCCGCTCGATCGCGGCGCGAACCTCCTCCGCCCGACCACGGCCGAGGTCGGGTGAGTCGATCGCCACCACGACGCCCTTCACGCGGCTATCCGCAGCAGCCTTGTCGAGCCGCTCGACGAGCCGGTGCAGATGGGGGGCCACGTCGGCGAGCAGCCCGCCCTGCCCTACTCCGTCGGGTAGGCTGCCCGCGATCCGAACGTGAGCGATCGTCGCGGCCGACTTCTTTGTGACACCCTCTCGAACGGCTTCGCGAACGCTCTCGTGGGCCTCCGACGGCACGCCGTCTGCCAGCGCCGTGGGCGGCTCCTCAGCGCCACTGGGCCTCCAGGCAATCGCCACCAGAGCCACCACGATGCCCACTGACCTGCCGAACGCCCGCCGGCCGAATAGTGCGATCATGCCATCCTCCACGGTGTCTGAAACCAGTCCGTGCATCCTACTGGCCCGGGGGCGGCGGAGGCGAACCCGTCAACTCCCACTTGAAAATGAACGGCCGTATAGTAAGATACTGACGTCCACACCGGCTGATGCCGATATCCCCTTCAATCCCGCACAGGAAGCGGCTTTGCCGCTCAATCGCCATGGCTAAGCGCAAAGCGTCGCCCTCTCGAGCCGCCACGAACTCGAGGCCGAAGCCCCGTCGCGTGGCGGCCGCCGTCGCCGCTGTCCGCGGCAACCCATTGAACCTCCCGACAAAGGTAGAGACGGAAGACGCCAGCGACGTCCCGACCGAACGGCAGATGGAGATCTACGCCTTCATTCGCGACAAGATCCACTCCCGCGGCTTCGGGCCGACGGTCCGCGAGATCGGCCAGGCCTTCAAGATTCGCTCGCCCAACGGCGTGGTCTGCCACCTCAAGGCCCTCGAGCGAAAGGGCCTGATCACCCGCGGCAAGAACATGTCGCGGGCGATTGAGCTGGTCAACGAACCGGCGCACCTCCGGGGTCTGCCGATGGCAGGCTGGGTGGCGGCGGGCGCGCTGCGGCCGGCTGAGGAGCAGGCCGAACGGATCGACTTCGAAACACTCTTCAATCGTGACAACCACTTCGTACTCAAGGTGATGGGCGAGTCAATGATCGACGCGCAGATCGCCGACGGCGACTGGGTGGTGATCCAGAAGAAGCAGACCGCTCATTCCGGCGACATCGTCGTCGCGCAGACGGAAGACGGCGAGGCGACGCTCAAACAGTGGTTTCCGGAGCGTGACCGAATCAGGCTGCAGCCCGCGAATGCGTCGATGAAGCCGATTTACGTCAAGAACGCCCGCGTGCTCGGCGTGTTGGTCGGCGTCGTCCGCAAGACGTGACGACCTCGTAGCACAGGTTTTCAACCTGTGCCCATATCCGCCGCACACGTTTGCAACGTGCAACGTCCCGCGTCGCGAGGGGCGGCCCACGCCCCGTCGCCGGACGCTCGCTACGGCCTTCGTGGCCTTCGCTCGCTCGATGCTTCCTCCGCTTCGCCATCCTGGCTGCGCGTCGGAAGCAACGCCGACTCCCGGGGCACGGGCCGCCCCTCGCGACCTTCGTTTCCCCGTAGCACAGGTTGTCAACCTGTGTGCATCCGGCCGTAGCACAGGTTGTCAACCTGTGCCCACCGGCGCTCACGCGGTCTTATCGAGCGGGCCATCGTTGAGTTGGTGGAGTTTGTTGTAGAGCGTCTTCAGGCTGATCCCAAGTTCCTCGGCGGTCCGAGCCTTGTTGCCTTTGTTCCGCTCGAGCCCCTCGAGGATGGCTCGCATCTCGAGTTCGCGGAGGCTCTCGGGGCGGCCGCAGCCCGGGACGCCGGCTTCCGCAGCCAGCACAGGCTGAGTGGTGACCGGGGCAGGCCCCGTCTCGGCGGGCCGCAGAGTCGCAAACCGCGCCGGCAGATGGCCGAGCGACAGCGGCAGTTCGTCGCAGAGCACCAGGGCGTGCTCCACCGCGTTGGCCAGTTCGCGAATGTTTCCCGGCCAGCGGTGTGCAGCCATGGCGGCGACCGCGTGGGCATCCGCCACGACGGCGTCCGGGGGCGTCTGCGGACGTGCCCGACGGACGAAATGCTCCACCAACTCAGGGATGTCTTCGCGGCGATCGCGGAGCGGCGGCACCGTGATCTCGAACGTGTTGATCCGGAAGAGGAGGTCTTCGCGGAAATCACCGGCCTTGACCATCTCCTCGAGCGACCGGTGGGTGGCGCAGACCACACGCACGTCGACCGTAATCGGCTGATTGTCGCCCACGCGCCGAATCTCGCCGCTCTCGAGCGCCCGCAGCAGTCGCGACTGCAGGGGCTTGGAGAGTTCGCCGATCTCATCGAGGAACAGCGTCCCGCCGTCCGCCACCTCGAAGAGCCCCGCCCGGTGCTCGTCGGCGCCGGTGAAGGCACCCTTGCGGTGGCCAAAGAGTTCGCTCTCGACGAGGTGTTCGGGAAGCGCCCCGCAGTTGACGGCCACGAGCGGACCGCCGGCCCGTCCGCTCCCCTCATGGATCGCCCTGGCGACGAGTTCCTTGCCCGTGCCCGTCTCGCCCCGCACGAGCACCGAGGCCTCGCTCGCCGCCACCCGGGCGATGAGTCGGCGCACCTGCTCGAGCGCCACCGATGCCCCCACGAGGTGCGTGGCACCCTCGGCCCGCCGAACCCGCCGTTCCAGGGCTCGCAGCCGAACCGTAATCTCCCGTTTTCTCCGCACCCGCTCCAGCACCGCCTGGATCTCGGCGAGCTTGCATGGCTTCGTGAGGTAGTCGAACACACCGTGCCGCACCGCGGCGACGGCGCTCTCCACCGACGACTTGCCGGTGATGATCACCGTCTCCGTGTCGGGTGAGGTCTCCCGCACGCGGGCAATCACCTCGAGGCCTCCGACACCGGGCATGTCGAGATCGACGATCACGCAGTCGTAGGCTGTGCGGTCAAGAGCCGCCACCGCCGTGCGGCCGTCCGGGCAGACCGTCGCCTCGTGCCCGAACCGGGGAAGTTCGATCCGCATCAACTCCTGCAGGGATGGCTCGTCGTCGGCGAAGAGAATCCGCATTGGTCGGCCGGTCATCTTCAACACTGTCTCCTTCATGGTCGTCGGGGCATGCATGATCAGGCGGCGCGGCCGGGAGTGTCGGCGGCGGGCCGGATAGTCGCCGCCTCAGAGCCGATCTGGGCGAGCGGGAGCGTGACGCGGAACGTCGCGCCCGAGCCGGGCCCATCGCTCGCGGCCTGGATGCGGCCGCCATGGTCGGTGACGATCCGGTGCACGATCGAGAGCCCGAGGCCGGTCCCCTGCCCCGTCTTCCGCCTGGTGAAGAACGGCTCGAAGAGGTGTTCCTGCACCTCTTCGGTCATTCCGCAGCCGTCGTCGGTGAACGTGAGCACCGCCTCGCCTCCCGAACGCTTCGCCGCCACGCGGACCTTCCCCTTCTCGTCGATCGAGTCGAGGGCATTGACGAGCAGGTTGAGCACCACCTGCTTGATCTCCTGAGGGTTGACCATGACGAGCACGTCGGCCCCCTCTTCGATCTCGATCGCCCGCCCGGCAAACCGGCCGACATGCCGCAGCATCTCGGCCACGTCGGCCACGAGCCCCATCAGGGCGGTGGCCTGGCGACGCACCTCGCCGAGCCGTGAGAAATCCAGCAGCTTCTCGGTGATCCCCTTGCAGCGAAAGGCCTCGCTCTGAATGAGCGACAGGTAGCGGCGAGCGACTTCGGCGTCGGCCGCGCCCGGAGCCAGCTCCTCGATCCGGCTCTCGAGCGACTCGGCGCACATCGCGATCGATGCGAGCGGGTTATTGATTTCGTGCGCGACGCCGGCGGCGAGGAAGCCGACGCTGGCGAGTTGCTCGCCGCGAATCACCTCTCGGGTCCGCTCCTGAACTTGGCGGTCGAGATCGTCGCGGATCTCCTGAAAGCGTTCCGTCATGTCGTTGAAGGCGTCGGCGAGTTCCGCCATCTCGTCACGGGTGTCGAGTTGGATGCGGTAGGCGAAGTCACCTGAGGCCACGCGCCGGGAGCCGTGCCCAAGCATCCGCAGCGGCCGAAAGACCCAGCGGTAGGTGAGCACGCCGATCGCCGCGAGCAGGCCGATCGCCGTGAGGGCGGCGGCCCAGGTGGTGATGATCAGTGTCCGGTAGCGGGTCCGGACCTCGCTCGAGAGTTCGTGAAGCCGCTGCTGGAGGAACGAGGGCAGCTCGGCGGAAAGCGCGGCGAGCGCCTCGAGGTGCGGTTCAACCGCCAGCAGCATGCCACGGCTCGCCGATGGCAGATCGGCCTCGGCCGGATCGGCGGCGTGCTGCCGGGCGATCGAGTCGATCGTCGCGAGGCAGTCGGAGATTCGCTGGGCGGTGCCGGCCTCACGGGTGCGGTCGGCAAGACGCGTGTCGTCGAGTTCGAAGGCTGCCAGTTCCTGACGGTAGGCCTCGAGCGCCGCCTCGGTCGCCCGGAGCCCCGAGAGAAACACTTCCTCCTCGGCCTCATCGGCGGCGAGCGCCCGGGCGTGGGCCAGGCGAAGCATGCCCACGCACTCGCCCAGTTCGCTGGCCAGCGGTAGTTCTGCTGCGCGGCAGGAGAGGTCGCGAACGAGCCACCGGTAGGAGTAGATGCCGAGGAAGCCGCTCGCCCAGAGGACGGTCACCATTACGCCCAGGAGCAGGGCGCCGAGCAGCAGCTTCTCGCGGATGGCACGGCGACGGGCCACGTCCGACCTCCCTGTCGACGCGGAACACACGACCCCGCAGGCGAGTCACCCTGCGCGGGCTGGGGAGGGTAGCAAAGCGATCGCCCTCCCGAAAGGCGTAATCGCAGCGGCTACACGAGCCCCCACCGCTTCCGCAGGAACCACTCCGTGCCCATACACGCCGCCATCAGGAGAAACATCGGCCACGTGTCCCACGGTGAGAACGACCACTGCTCCTTCGACTCGAAGGTCGGCGGACGCGCGGCGATCTCCTCGAAGATCGCCGGCAGTTCCTCCGGCAGCCTGACGCCGCCGGTCGTCGCCTCGGCAAGCTGCCGCATGAGCAGCGGATTGGCCCGTGGGTTCGCGAGTTCGAGATCCTGGCGAAATACCGTGAACCTGGCCGAACGCTGCCGTGGCACCCCTTCGCCCGGCTTCGTCGCCTTCACCTCAAGCCTCCAGTCCCCGGGCTCGGAGCACTCGGCGATCACGCCGGAGAACGTCTCGCCCTGCCGTCCGACGCGGACGGGCCGCCGCTGACCATCGGGCGCGACGACCATGGCCTCGAGGGTCACGCCGGGTTCGACGGTGCCGTCGGGCCTGGTCAGCCCCGTGTCGAAGGGCAGCGGCGTGCCCGGTGAGATCCGCCGCTGCGCCAGCCGTACCCAGAGCGTGTCTTGCTCCGCATCGTCCTGACGAGCGAGCCAGAGCACGAACTGTCGCCAGAAGCGACGGTGCTGATCGCCGGCCCCCTGCATCACCCACCGCCAGGTCGAGTCGGCCGCGAAGGCGAGCACCCGCCCCTGCCCATACTCGCGCCCGACGAGCAGCGGCGTGCCGTCGCCGCCGGCAGCGAGCGTCTTCGCCGTGGGCATCAGGCGGCCGAGGCGATTGGCTCCCTCCAGGGTCGGCATCGCCTCCCAGGCGGCACGGCTGTCTTCATCGCTCTTGCCAAGCCTCAGGATCGAGATCGACCCGAACCGCGGATCCGGCACCATCCGCACCGCTCCCTCCACGTGGAGCCTCTGGCGGATTGGTTCCTCGAAGGACTGCCTCGCGAGACGATCAGGCTCGAACGGCAGCGCGGGGCCGAGCGGTGAACTTCCCCAACCTCCCGCCTCAAACGCGTGGAAGCCGCCGATCAGGCCCAAGCCGGCGCCGGCGTTCACCTTGCCGAGCATCGTCCGCAGATCGTCGGGTCTGACCGCCGCCGAGTCGAGATCACCGATCAGGAACACGTCGTAGTCGCCAGTGAGCCGGCGGGCCAGGTCCACCGGCCAGCGATCCCGCCGCGTGGTGTCGATCCATTCGAAATCGACCTGCATGTCGGGGCTTGCCGCGAGCACCCGCCGTAAAAACCGCTGCTCCACCCGCAACGCACCCTCCAGATACAGCACTCGCAGGCCGCCGTCGATCACTTCCACGAACGTCGAGAGTTCGTTGTTGGCGAGGATCACCTCACCCTCTTGGGGCTCCACGCGGAGCGTCAGCTTCCGCTCGCCGAGGGCCGTTGGCGTCCAGGCGAGTCGCACCGCCTCCTCGACCGCGTCGCCGGTGGCTCGCACCCGCGTCCGCGCGGCTTCTTCCATCACGCCCGAGGCGTTCTCCGCCAAGAGCACGACCGTGGCTTCGCGTCCCGCCAGGCCGTCGAGTCGCACCCGTCCCGCCACCTCCAGCATGTTCTTGAGATACACGGTCTCGGCGACCGCGAGATTCACCACGGCGGCATCGCGGCCCTGTCCTTCTCCGCGCTGCTGCCCGAAGGTGACGCTCCACAGCGGCGTGCCCGCATCGGCGAGTTTGCGCGCCACCGTCTGCGGCGGCAGGTCGCGGGGCGCGTAGGCGTGTTGGGCGCCGTCGCTGAGCACCACGACCCCCGCAAGTTGCTTCCCGACCGTCGCCCGGAGCCCGTCATCGATCGCGCCTCCGATCGACGTCTCGTCCGCCGTCGGCACGTCTCGCCATGCGGCGAGCGGAAACGGATCGTCGCCGACCGGTGCCACCGCACGGGCCTCGCGGTCAAAGAGCCAGACCGCGATGTCGAAGTCGCCCGCCCCAGCGAGCTTCTTGGCCGCCGGCCTGGCGGCCTCCAGCGCGTCGACCATCTCCTGCCACCGTGTCCGTCCCGCGGGACCGTCGGCCACCGTCATGCTCTCCGACGCGTCGGCAAGCACGATCACGGTGCCCTGCTGCCGGGCCTTCTGCACGGCCACGAACGTGGGCCGCAGCATGCAGATCACCAGCGCCAGGAAGGCTCCCATCCGAAGCAGCACGAGCGCCATCCTCGCGGCGGGCGACAGCCGCGACCGGTCGGGCGGAAACGCCAGGAGCACGGCGAGCAGCCCCGCCGCGACGGCCGCAACGAACACCCACGACCAGACCGGATCGAGGTGGAACGACAGTTCTTCAAGCAGCCGCGGATCGGTCATGCCGGCACCTCCGGCGACGGCACCGGCGGCGGCACGGCGGGAGGCACGGGAGGTGGTCCAACCGCGTGCGATTCCTCGGCAGCGAACTCGGCAGCGGCGGCCCGCTCCGCTTCGGCGCCCTCGCGAGGCGCGTAAAAGCGATTGGCAACGATCCAGTCGGCCGCCATGGCCAGCGCCACGAGCACGATCACCCAGGGATAGAGTTCCGAGCCCACCCGCTCACGATTCACGTCGCGGACGATCTCCTCGGCCGACTTCGCCAGCCGATGGCCCGGCCCGAGCACCGCGGCGAGCGCATCATCCGACAGTCGGCTGAAGTCAGTGGCCGGCGGCGGCAGGTTCACGCTGAAACCCTTGGTGATGCCCCCGATGTCGCCCCCGGCCCGCACGGTGTAGTTGCCGGGCACCTGCGTCGTCGTGACGGTGATGGTGCCCCGCTTCTGGTCGACGGCCGCCGGAAAGTCGTCGCCTGCCGGCGTGCTGACGATCGCGGCCGGCATGTCGCGGCGATCGATGTGCAGCACCGCCGGCGCCCCGGCGAGCACGTTGCGGTCGTCGGAGGTGTCCACGGCATGCAGGAGCGTCTCATTGGCGAGAATCACGAACGGCCACGGCTCGAAACCGGTGGCCAGCGTATTCCACGCGTCAGGGTCGGAGGCGGACAGGGATACCGGCGTCGTCACCACCACGACGTTCCCGCCGCCGAGCCTGCGGTCGAGCACCGCGGGCAGGCCGTTGCGGTAGACGGCGACGGTCGCCGCCGCGTCGGCCGCCGCCTCGGCAGGCTTGAACTCCCAATGCCGCGACACCGGAAAGTCCTGCCAGGGAACGGCATCACCCACGCGGCGATATGCCGCCATGATCGGATGGTCGAGGGCTGCGGGGGCGAGATAGTTGCCCTCGGGACTCCGCCACACCCGCACGAGATCGCCGCCGAGCACGCGGCGGGAGGCGTCGGTGTTAAATCGCTCGGCGTTCCCCGCCCGCGGCCCGAGCCAGATCACGAGACCGCGGCCGCCGGCCACCCAGCGCTCGAGCGCTTCCCAGGTCTGGGGCGGCAACGGCGGCGGGTCGAGGAGGACGATGCCCTGAACAGCATCCCACGAGACGGTGCCCAACGACTCGACGTCGATCACCTCGGGTTCGAACCTGGCCTTGCCCGCCTTGGCCAGCGACGTGGGCGCGATCGCCTGCACGAGCATCGCGGCCGTGCGGGCCGCGGGCCGGGGCGCCGCCACGATCACCTTCGCCGCAGCGCCAACCTCGACCGTGAAGGAGCGGACGTTATCGGCCTCGAGGTCATCAGAGCCCTCGATGACGACGCGTCCCTGCCGGGTCCCGGGTTCAAGGCCGGCGACCTCAAAATCGACCTGCACAGGCCCCGCTGCCTTCCACTCCACCGGCTTGACTGCCCGGCGGACATACTTCCCATCGCGACCAAGCACCTCCACGGCGACAGCCCTCGACGCGTCGGGCCCGGCCCGCGCTGCCGAGGCCGTGACCGCCAGCGACGTGCCCGCCGAGATCCGTTCGCCCGAGAGGTCGAGAGCCTCGATGGAGAAGTTCCGCGGATGTGCCGCTGACACGTCGATGAAGAGCACCGGGGGCTCGCCCGCGGCGGGCTCCAGCTGGGGGGCGGCGTTGTCCCACGCGCCGTGGGAGCAGTCGGTGAAGACATAGAGTTCCTTGCGGGCCAACTCCGATCCTGCCAGCAGCCGCCGCGCCTCCGCGATCACGGCCGGGATCGATGCAGCCTGTGCGGCGGCAGCCAGCCGGTCGATCCGGGCGCCGGCAGCGGCCGTTGAGGGGGAGAAGGCCGCCGTCGTCCCGGCGGTGTCGAGCACTGCCACCTTGCTCCCCTGCGGCAGCTTGTCGAGCAGTACGCGGGCGAGCTTCGCCGCCCGTTCGAGCCGTGTCTCATTGGCTTCCCGGAGGGCCATTCGCGGTGCCGTGTCGATCACGAGCGCCGCGGCCACGGGCCCTTCACCGTCGGCGAGCCACCCGGCGCCCCGCAGCACCGGCCGCGCCAAGGCAAGCGCCAACAGCGCCAGCGCTGCCATCCGGAGGAGCAGCAGGAAGACATGACTCACCCGCAGCCGCCGACGATTGGCGACGGCACGGTCGCGGAGGAACCGCAGCGCCGGAAACTCGTGCGGCACGGGCTTCCGCCGCATGATGAGGTGCAGCACGATCGGCACGGCCATGAGCGCCGCACCGCCGAGGAGCATCGGGGTGATGAACGACAGGCCCATGCGTCAGAACCGGTTGCGGCGGCTCACCAGGTATTCCATCAGGGCGCGATCGAACTGCATGCTCGTGTCGAGCGGCACGTAGTCGATGCCGGCCCGAAAGCACGACGCACGATAGTCCTCGCGGAAGGCCCCGACGGCGTCGACGTAGCCGGTGCGAGCGGCATCGGCATCGATCACGAGGCGGTCGCGACCCTCCGGCTCCGTCAGTTCCACCATCCCTTCGAATGGAAACCGCACCTCGGCCTCGTCGAGGATGTGGAACAGGATCACGTCGTGGCCGCGGTGCCGTAGCCGTAGGAGCGCGTCTTTGATCGGCGCCGGGTCGGCAAGGAGGTCGCTGAACACCATCAGCAGCGAACGATGCCTGAGCATCGCCGCCACCTGCACGAGGCTGCGGGCGATGTCGGTCTTGCCCGAGGGCGCGACCTTCGAGAGCACCGAGAGCACCTGGGCGATCTGCGACCGCCGGGAGCGGGCCGGCAGCGAGGCGTGGAGCTTCTCGTCGAAGACCATCAGCCCGCAGGGGTCCTGCTGGTGGATCATCAGCCAGCAGAGAGCGGCCGCCAGCGAGGTCGCGTAGTCGAGCTTGGTGAACTGCTGGCGGTAGGTGTAGGCCATCGAGGCGCTGGTGTCGATCACCAGGTAGCCGGTGATGTTGGTCTCCGCCTCGAACTTCTTGATGTAGTGCTTGTCGGTCTTGGCGTAGACCAGCCAGTCGATGTCTTTGGGGTCGTCGCCGGGAGCGTACTTGCGGTGTTCGCTGAACTCGACCGAAAACCCCTGATACGGGCTGGCATGCAGCCCCTGGAGGAAGCCCTTGACGATGAATTGCGCGCGGAGGTCGAGCCGGGCGATCTGCCGCACCACTTCCGGCTTCAGGTATTCCTCGACCGCGCGGGCCATGCTAGATCCAAAAGGTCGAACATTCAGAAAACGGGGACATTCCCCGTTTTCTTTCTGTCCTCACTTCACGAGCTTCGGGATTTCCGGCTCGGGCGTCTCGCGAAGCAGCCGTTCGACGATCGACTCGCTGGTGAGCCCCTCCGCCTGGGCCTGGAAGTTGGTGGCGATGCGATGCCGGAGCACTGGCACCGCCACGCGGCGGACGTCGTCGAGCGACACGCTGAAGCGGCCGTCCATCGCCGCCATCGCCTTGCCGCCCTGGATGAGAAACTGCCCGGCCCGTGGCCCGGCGCCCCAGTCGACGAGTTCGGCGACGTACTTCGGGGCCTGCGGATCCTTGGGCCGCGTGGCCCGCACCAGTCGGGCGGCATACTTGACCACGTATTCGCTCACCGCGACGCCGGCGACGAGCTTCTGAATGTTGCTGATCGCGCGGCCCGAGAGCACCTTGCGGACTTCCGGCTTCTCCGACCGCGTGGTGGCCATGAGGATCTGCTCCTCCTCGGGCGCCGTCGGATAGCCCACCTTGATGTTGAACATGAACCGGTCGAGCTGGGCCTCGGGCAGCGGGTAGGTGCCCTCCTGCTCGATCGGATTCTGCGTGGCGATCGTGAAGAACGGATCGGGCAGCTGGTAGGTCTCCTGACCCACCGACACCTCCCGCTCCTGCATCGCCTGCAAGAGCGCGGCCTGAGTCTTCGGCGGCGTGCGGTTGATCTCGTCGGCCAGCAGGATGTTGGTGAAGATCGGCCCCTCGACGAACCGGAACCGGCGGCGGCCAGTCTCGTCTTCCTCCAGCACGTTGGTGCCCGTGATGTCGGACGGCATCAGGTCGGGCGTGAACTGCACCCGCTTGAAGCCGACGTCGAGGATCCGGGCGAGCGTCGAGACCATCAGGGTCTTCGCCAAACCGGGCACGCCCTCGAGCAGGCAGTGGCCGCGGGTGAAGATTGCGGCGAAGAGTTGCTCGATCACTTCGTGCTGTCCGACGATCACCTTCTGCAGTTCATCCTGCATGAGGCGGCGGTGCTGCGAGAACTCCGTGAGGATCTCATCGAGCGTCTTGGGCTTCGAGGCGGTGGACACGCGGCGATCCTTCGGCGGGAAACGGTCGGGGGCGTAACCGGACCAGTATCGGGTGTGCCAGACGGGGCGGCAATCGACCGTCATGCTCCACGGCACCGTCGCGGGCGGCACATCCTGCGCGGTCGGCCAACCTGCTAGGATGCTTGGTATCGCCAACGGCTCCGTACGCGGTCGTGCGGGCTCGCCGAGGCGACCACCGGACCCCGCGGCGTGGCCCTTTCGTCGTTCCCTCGTTCCGTCCGTCGCGGCCCCTGGATCGCAGCCGCGGCCCTGATGGTGGTTCTCTGCCCACGAGCGGCCTT